>OLOQ01000208.1_pt1 | contig 69956 bp, 68 predicted proteins | sample 1673101 | NCBI WGS metagenome assembly OLOQ01 (sample SAMEA3136754, study PRJEB25190) | human gut metagenome | biome: human gut; feature: human-associated habitat; material: faeces | place: Austria | collected 2013 | reverse complement strand
CTTGGCAGCTCATTTTCAGTTGTTTTTCTCTGTGTGCCCTTGTCAAGCGATGTTTCCCACGCACGTTCATTGTGTGATGGATGAGTTCGCAAATGTCGCCCTGCCTGATGAATTTGATAAGCTCCTTGCGACCATGCGCTCAAGGGAAATATCCGTGAGCATCATCATACAGAACATCGCGCAGCTGAAAGCATTGTTTGAGAAACAATGGGAGTCTATCATCGGCAATTGCGATGAGTTTCTCTATCTTGGAGGCAATGAAACAGGAACCCATAAGCTGATTTCCGAATCCTATCTGGGTAAGGCCACAATCGACACCAACACCTATGGAAAAAGCTCCGGCAGGAGCGGAAATTATTCTACCAACTACCAGATTTCCGGGCGCGAACTATATACCGCCGATGAAATACGGATGCTCGACAACAAGTACGCGCTGCTGTTCATTCGTGGAGAGCATCCCACTCAGGATGAAAAGTTCGATATCCTGCACCATCCCAACATCAAACTGACTGCGGACGGCGGTATGCCGCCCTATATGCATGGACAAGCGCCCAAAGCACTTGATCTTTCCGATGTGCTTCTCTCCGGCGAATATTCCGACTATGAGGTGCTGTCTGAGGATGAGATATACCAACTCTATAAAAAAGAATCGGAGGAACAGGAAAATGTCTAAGAAGATGAAACGAATCTTTATTGCGTTCTGCACCATCGCGTTGGTGTTTTCCACCGTTACGACTGCCTTTGCCACTGACGATCCGCTGCAAGTGGTCAACAATCTGTCCGAGTTCATCTTCGGGCTGATTCGTGCCATCGGCATGATCCTGCTGGCATTCGGCATAGTACAGGTGGGTTTGTCACTAAAAAGCCATGACCCAAGCCAACGCGCCAATGGATTTCTTACGCTTGCAGGCGGTATCATCATCACCTTCGCAAAAGAAATATTGGGCCTGATCACGGGCTGAAGGAGGTGCAGTATGAATCCGATTACAGAGCCAATGCACATTCATTCGCTGAACGGCGCTCTTGCGGAGGCGACCATCGTGGAAAAGGTTGGGGATAACAAATACATTGCGGAATATAACGGCGTGAGATGTACCGCTATCTATAACCCGTTTGTGAACAGATACTACGTTGACGATAAATACGGTGTGATAAAGGACAGAACGCCACACAAAGAAGAGCCCTGCCGATAGGCGCATAGAAAGGCGGGCTTGCCCAAGCGGTGAGCCTGCCCTCAGAAATGGAGGTGAGAAACTATGAACAGCGGCAACTGGATTATCGATAACATCATGAATGCGCTTAGCGTGTGGAACGCCAAGCTGCAGGAAATATGGCTGCTGATTACCCAAAACCCCGAGAGCTTCAAGGGCGGCGGGATATGGAGCGTAGTCGTCAGCATCAACGGCGCGTTGAAGGCTATAGGCTACGGGCTTCTGGTGCTGTTTTTCGTGGTGGGCGTCATGAAGACCTGCGGTTCATTTGCGGAGGTCAAAAGGCCGGAGCACGCGGCAAAGCTCTTTATCCGCTTTGTACTTGCAAAAGCGGTGGTCGGATACGGCTTGGATTTGATGATGGCTTTGTTCCGCATCGTGCAGGGCGTTATATCTACCACCATGAACACGGCGGGCCTTGCGGCGCAAACGGCGGTGACAATGCCCGCGGAAATGACCGCGGCAATCCAAGCCCTGACGTTTTGGCAGTCCATACCGGCGTGGGCTGTGAGCCTGATCGGGAGTCTTGTGATTATTGTGCTGTCCTTTGTAATGATCATGAGCGTCTACGGGCGCTTTTTCAAGCTTTATCTATACACGGCAATCGCCCCCATCCCCCTGTCATCCTTCGCCGGAGAGCCATCCGCAAATATCGGCAAAAGCTTTCTGAAATCGTATGCGGCAGTATGCCTTGAAGGGGCCGTTATTGTATTGGGCTGCATCGTATTCAGCGTATTCGCATCAAGCCCGCCGGCGGTTGATGCAAGCGCAAGCCCTGTCGCCATGGTATGGATGTATATGGGAGAGCTGATATTCAATCTGCTTGTGCTGACCGGCACGGTAAAGATGGCTGACAGAGTTGTCAGAGAGATGTTTGGGCTATAAAAGGAGGCAACATGGAAATCAAAATAAACAAGGAAATACGGAACTATACGGAAAGCATGTTTTTCGGGCTGAATGCGCGGCAATGCATATTTTCACTGCTTGCCATAGGCATAGCCGTAGCAATCTACTTCGGACTGCGCGGTTATCTTGGCACGGAAACGGTATCGTGGCTTTGCATCCTGGGGGCCGCGCCCTTTGCGGCGCTTGGGTTCCTTCGCTATAACGGCATGCCGGCAGAAAAGTTCATCGCGGCGTTTATACGCTCGGAGTTTCTTATGCCCAAACGGCTGCTGTTCCAGCCCACCAATGTCTACTATGAAATACTGCAACCCACAATTCGAAAACATGAAAAGGAGGCGCAAAAGAAGCATGATTAAGACTTTGCAAACCATACTGCGGCAGGATAGAGAACGCTTTATTATCCCCAAAGGGGTGCAGGAGATAATCCCCGTCAACCGTATTTGGAGCGACGGTATTTTCAAATCCGGCAACGTATACACCAAAACATTCAAATTTTCCGACATCAACTATGCCATGCTTTCAAAAGAAGATACGCAAACGCTGTTCTTGAAATACTGCGACCTGATAAATTCCTTTGAATGCGGCTCCACATATAAACTTACTATTGCCTTGTCCCGCTACAATCAAAAGGCGCTTAACGAATCGATAATAATGCCAATGTGCAATGATGACATGGACCGCTTCCGCAAGGAATCCAACGCGCGGTTTATGGACGAAGCCATAGGCGCAGGCAATTTCCGGCATTTGCGCTATCTTACGGTAAGCGTCAGAAAGGGCAACATTGCCGATGCCCGCGCATATTTCAACAGAGTTGGCAGCGAGCTGGCCGTTTATCTCTCTCGACTCGGTTCAAAATGCGAAGAGCTTGACGCTATGGAACGCCTTGCCCTGATTCATAACTTCTTCCGGCCCGATGAGGAAAGCGATTTCTACTTTGACATTAACGATGTGGCTAAAAAGGGGCATAGCTTCAGGGATTATATTTGCCCCGACACATTCGAAATAGAGCGTGACTGCTTCCGCTTCGGCGACCGCTGCGGGCGGGTGGTATTCCTTAGGGATTATGCCAACTACATAAAGGACGATATGATTACGGAGCTTTGCGACATAGGCGCAAGCATGATGCTTTCGCTTGACTTCATCCCCATTCCCACGGATGAGGCCGTGCGTGAAGTTGAAAACCGGCTGCTTGGCGTGGAGACAAACATTGCCAACTGGCAACGGCGTCAGAACCAAAACAACAACTTTTCGGCTGTTATACCCTTTGACATGGAAGTGCAACGCCGCGAGAGTAAGGATTTCCTCAACGACCTGACAAACCGCGATCAGCGCATGATGTTCGGCGTGCTCACCGCCGTAATTACGGCAGACAATAAGCGCCAGCTCAACAGCTATACCGACGCCATCTTTACCATAGGCCGAAAGCGGCTATGCCAATTCTCTACGCTTAAGTATCAGCAATTTGAAGGGCTGAATACCGTTTTACCATACGGCATACGCAAAATCGATGCATTAAGAACGTTGACTACGGAAAGTGCCGCCGTATTCATGCCCTTCCGCGTGCAGGAGGTGTTTGACAAGGGCGGAATCTATTGCGGCAAGAACGCCATCAGCGGCAACATGATAGTTGTCAACAAGGCTAACCTGATGAACGGTTCTTCCTTTCACTTCGGCATACCGGGTTCAGGCAAATCCTTCGGCTGCAAAGATGAAATGACGCAAATTGCGCTCAGTACCGACGACGATATTCTCGTCTGCGACCCTGAACGTGAATACGGCTTCCTGCGGGAGTTTGGGGCGGAGATTATACACATTGCCGCGGGCAGCGATGACCACATAAACGCCATGGACATGGTAGAAGGTTATTCCGATACGAAGAATCCCATCGCGCAGAAGTCGCAGTTCATAATGTCGCTGCTGGAGCAGCTTGACCAGACGCGGGAGCTTACTTCCATAGACAAAAGCATAATCGACCGCTGCACCGGCGATGTATACCGAAACTACCGCAACGGCGGTCCGTTGCCCACTCTTCCGGCATTGCGTGAGGTGCTCCTCACTCAGCCCGAGCCGGAAGCACGCGACTTAGCGCTCTCGCTGGAGCTTTTCACCAAGGGCAGCCTTAACGCTTTCGCCTATCCGACCAATGTGAACACTCAATGCCGCATTCTGGTATATGACATTCTCGACCTTGGCGAACAGCTCAAAACAATGGGGCTGCTTGTCATAACGGATGCGATACTGAACCGCGTAACGGAAAACTGGAAAGCGGGCAGGCGCACCCACGTGTACCTTGACGAGTTCCATGTGGTCTACGAAAACCCGTACAGCAGCATGTTCTTCACCTCCGCTTGGCGCAGGTTCCGCAAGCGTAACGCCTTCCCCACGGGCATTACGCAGAATGTGGAGTATTTGCTTGATAACATATCAGCACGCAGTATGCTTTCCAACTCGGAGTTTATCGTCATGCACAATCAGGCTGCCAGCGATCGGGAGAAGCTGGCGGCGCTGTTCAATATCTCCGAGCAGCAGATGAACTACATCACCAACGCAGAAGCCGGTCATGGCCTGATGAAGATAGGCAATGCCCTTGTGCCTTTCGTCAACCGCTTCCCCAAGAATACCGAGCTTTATAGGCGGATGACAACAAAGCCTAATGAAAAGTTTGAATAATAAGCCAACCATATCCTTCTCACTCGCTCCATTGAAATGTTGTCGGGTTTATTTGTAAACTTTTCAGTGAGGCCATTTGTTTTTCTCCTATCTAAAGCAAATAAAAGGCAGCACCCTTCTCGGGTGCTATTTTCTGTTCACAAGGAGGCCACGCATTGAACCCCATCAAAACCAATCCACCAGACTGCGCTCCGCGCATTAAAACCGACGCCGCACGAGCACCGAAAGAGCTCATGCGGCGTTCGCTTTTATCGGCAAGGGAGCAGGCGCAGTCCGTTGCAGAGCCGCGACAGCCGCAGGACGAACAACCGGAGCAATATGCCGAAGCGCGCATTGAGCATGCCGCCGCCAACGCAGCGCACCGCATTGGAAACGAGACTGCATACCGCGCAAAGCGGCTTATGCTGAAAGCAAGCCGCCGCATAAAGCAGAACCGGCAATCGCAGGGAGGAACGGAACAAAGCCGTTCCTCCTTTTATTCTGCCGAAAGCAATACCGCGCGGCAAGGCCGAGAATACGCCAGAAGAAATGCCCTAGTCTCACGGCGGACAGCGCAAAGTGCTCCTCAAAGCATCAAGCAGAGCACTGAACCATCTAAAGCGGCAACGAAAGGAACGGTTAAACCCATACGGCGCGGTGTGAAGGCTGCACAGCATACCGTCAAAACAGCTGAGAGAACAGTTAAAACCACACAACATGCGGTAAAGGCGGCGCAAAGAACCGCGCAAGCTACTGCAAAGGCGGCTCAAACGGCAGGACGCACAGCGCAGCTTGCCGCTAAAGCCGCAGCAACAACCGCAAAGGCTGCTGCAAAAACCATTGCCGCCATTATTAAAGCTATCATCTCGGCAGCAAAGGAACTTGTTGCGGCAATCGCCGCCGGTGGCTGGGTAGCCATTGTAATTGCAGTATTAGCGGTGCTCGTGGTTGCCCTGCTTTCATTGTTCGGTGTATTCTCCGCCAACGAAACGGCTGACGACGGTAAGCCCATGACAGAGGCCATAAAAGCCATCAACACCGAATTTAAGAATGAAATAGAGAGCAGAATTGCCGAACTGACTGCGCAAGGCGCTGCCGATGTTGTAGAGATTATTTATGAGGGCGATATGGAGAGCATCGAAAGCACCGTACCAAATTGGGCCGACGTGGTAGGCGTATACGCCATAAAAGTTGGTGCGGATGCAGAAAACCCGTCCGACGTAACGGAAATGTCGCCTGAGAACGCAGAAAGGCTTCGTGAGGTGTTTCTTGATATGAACGAAGTCTCATATCGCACAGAATCCGAAACCGAAACTGTCATCGTAACCGATGAATACGGCGCTATTGTTCTTGACAAGAACGGGAAGCCGATTACTGAGCGCAAGACAACGCTGTTCATATACGTCAATGTGTTAAGCATGGATTACCGCGACGGCGCGGATATGTACCGATTCAACGCTGACCAGAACGAAATGCTTACCGAGCTTATGCAGCCTGACTACTACCCGCTTTTTGCAGAGCTGCTTGGCGATGCCGTGGGCGACGGCGGAACATACGGCTTGGGTTTAGACATCAATCCTGATCTCCCATCGACCGAGCTTGGCGCGCAAATCGTTGCGGCTGCTAAGAAATACATAGGCCGCAGTTATTCCAGCATGGATTGTTCCAGCTTAGTGCGGGCTGCATACCGTGACTGCGGCTTATCCTCCATGAACGGGTTGACGTCCACAGGCATGGCCCAAAAGTGCCGCGACATGAATGTGCTGTTTACTGACGCTTCCAAGCTTCAATCAGGCGACCTCATCTTTTTTGCCCGTAAGGACGCTTCCCGCGGCGAAGGTTATTGCACGGACGCCCGGCGTTGCGGAACGGGCAAATGTAAACGCTGGCTGCAGATACACCACGTCGCCATCTATATTAACGATGAATTTCTCATTGACAGCACAGGCGGCAATAACAGCGTACAGATTCGCAATCATTGGGGCAAGAACGGCTCTGAATGGGAATGGGTATGCTTCGGCAGACCGACCAACTGACAGAAAGGAAATAAAATGAAAAGGCAGAATATCAAAAGAACGGCATTACTTGCTGCTCTCTCCGTTTCGATTATAATATTCGGTGCCATTGTATTTACGCCGCACGAAAACGATGATACTTTCGTCGAGATTAAACCAATATTCACGCCTGAAGTTGTGCATATGGAGCTTCCCATTCCCCTGTCTTCACCTGTTGCTACTCTTCGGCCAATACCAATGTCGGAGACAATCGAAAGCCCCGCTCCCTCGCCGCCGGCAGCGCCTTCCCCAAAGCAGGAGGGCGAATGCTTCTTTACGCTGGATATTCTGAACGATACCATATCCGTAGCATACGGCGTGGAAGAATCAACGCTCAAGAAAACTCCCGGCTGGCTTACGACCTCCGTATTGCCCGGTGATAATGGTATGTGCGTTGTCTACGGCCATCGCAACCGTAATCATTTGAAGATACTCGAAAAAGTCACCGTAGGCGACATCATTACGGCAACCAAAGACGGCATAGCCTACACCTATACCGTTTCAGATGTTGCCATCTACGAAAGCACATCGGACTGGCGGCTCCCAACGCTGGACGGAAGTACGCTTGTGCTTGTGACCTGCTATCCGTTCAGATACTCGGGACATGCGCCGGGCAAGTATCAGGTTATGTGCCTAATGGATTGAGTTAATGGGGCAAAGCAAATATAGTTTTGCCCCATTATTTTTAGAGCATTAGCCTAGTTTTCTCCAAGCATTCATACCAACAATACCATCACTGGTAAGTCCTGCTGATGTCTGGAAGTGTTTGACTTTGTTTTCAAGCGTCGAGTCAAAAGTTGTTGATGTTCCAAGTTCAGAATACCCTCTAGCCGTAAGTCTAATTCTCAGAAAACGCACCGCATCATTAACGTTACCCCCTTTAACCTGCGGAAGAAGCGAATTCCAAGTTGTAGCACCAATGATGCCATCATCTGTATACCCTTTTGCAGTCTGGAACTGCTTAATTTTTGCATCGGTAACATTTCCTTGCTTGCCATCCAGGGTACCGCAGTTGTAGCCGAGATTACTCAAGCGGAATTGTGCTATCTTCATGAATTCAAACTCGGTATTGGCGTTACTGCCATAATCAATTGCAAGGATAAATGTTTCGCTATTATTGTGGAAATAGTTTCCCTGCCCGTTTCCATTAAGAAAACTCATTACGTTTATCCGGATGTGTCAACAAATAAAGCCACCATCGAAGTAAATAGATTACATTTGGCACTACACAGCCGGCTACCGCAGGCGATGGCAATAAATCTGAATATCAAGCGCCCGCAACACACAGTATTTTAACCCCCCATAGCAACCATCAGGTAATTCCCTACGGCTTATTTCTAAGGCCGTCTTGCAGTATTAAAAAGCAAGTCATGTCTGCCAGAACATGACCTGCTTATAATTACTCTTTAGACTTCACACAATTTGGCCCATGTGTTTGCGCCACATACGCCATCTGATGTAAGACCATTTGCCGTTTGGAACTGCTTGAGTTTGTTCTCGCTCCCGGTTCCAAAAAGACCATCCGGGGTTCCGACATTGTAGCCATTAAGATTGAGCAGTGCCTGAACAGCTTTTGCTCCGCTTTGCTGGCCAACCTGCTTTTTCACAATGGGGAAAAGCAAGCTCCATGTTGCAGGGCCCACAAGACCATCAATACGGGTACCTTCGGCAGCCTGATAACGCTTTACATCATAAGTAAGCTGTACATCAAATGTAGAATCTACGGTACCGGAAAAAAGGTTCTCTACAGCCATCCGCCGTTTTATCTGGTGAACTGCTGCCCCGGTATCTCCCTGACGGTAGATTGTATTGCCATTTCCGCCAGTACTGCCACCGCCGGTACCAAAGTACTGACCGGCGCCATCAGGAGGAGTAGCAATGCAAAGCGATGCCCATGTGTTTTCGCCTACAATGCCGTCAGAAGTAAGATTACGTAGTGTCTGATACGCTTTTACGGCTGCCATGGTACCTGATCCAAATATTCCATCAATGAGAACACTATGTTTCTGATAGCACAATAGCATCTGAAGTGCTCGAACCTCATCCTTTGTTCCTCGTCCCATTTTGAGAATAGGGAACAGCTTCTTCCATGTTATAGGCCCTACGTTTCCATTAGCCGTAATACCATTTGCCTGCTGATATGCTCTGACGCATGCGTCGGTTGCGCTGTCATACGTACCGCTGACGGCCAAGTGATAATTTAGAGATAGGCGTTTCTGAAGCTGCTTTACAGTAGTATTGCTATCTCCCATTTCGCAAAGAGTAGTAGAATCACCATTCTGGTCTATTAGAACCTCATTTTCAAAAGGTTCATCCAAAGTAAGCGACTGCCATGTCTTTTCACCGCAAACACCATCAGCATCAAGCTGACGCGCCGCCTGATATGCTTTTAGGACAGTTTCAGTGCCAGTACCAAACAGGCCATCAGGAGTACCTACAGGATAATTCTGATAGTTGAGCAGCGCCTGCATGGCAGGGGCCCCGGCCTGAGAGCCTGTACGTTTCTTAAGCACAGGGAAAAGCCGCTTCCAGGTGCCGGAACCAACCAAACCATCCGCAGTAAGGCTATTTGCAGTCTGGAAAACCTTGACCTTGGCTTCAAGCACATCATCGAAGAAGTTATTCACTATGAAAGAACTATCTTCGGCCCAGAATCTGCGCCGAATCATCTCTATTTTGTCGCCGCTATCACCTTTGCGGTATACGGGGCTGGAGTAGCTACCGGAGTGCTGAACGACTTCGTCAGCAGATGTACGAATGTCGGGATAACCGGGCAAAGGGCCGTAAGTTAGTGCATCCGCAACAACAGGCAGCTGAATAACATCGGCTTCTGTTATGTTATAGTCAAGCCAGTCAAACTTGCCCCATGCATTCCAAGCAGGATCAGCAGAGAACTGTGTAACAACAACACCATAGGCTGCACCTTTTGCTTCGATGACACGATCTTTGCCGACGTATATACCAACATGATATATACCCTTGTCGTTTTTCTTGAACACTGCCACGCCAGGTGTATGGGGCATGAGGCTCATATTGGTGGATTTATCTGAACACCAATTCCTATACATACCACCAGAATAACTGTCACAATTGCTAACACCGCGCTTAAGAAGGAACCACTCTATAAGACCGGAGCAATCGGTTACCAGTTTCCCCATCCAGCGGGAACAATCACCAAGATAGTATGAAGAACCGTTTTCAGGATCTGCAGAAGCTCTATTTTCAAGAAGCTGCTGGGTACAAATCTGACCATAGGTTCCAAGGACGTAGCCGCAGCCTACTCTTGACTTGAGAAAATCTATAAAGTCGGATGCATCCTGAGGAGCTATTCCTGTGTTGTTAGGATCTTCAGTGCCGGTAGGCGGTATCATGATGCTGCAAATGTTATTTCCATTGGTAGCGTCATTTTCATTGAAAAAAACACTGTCACCAAGAGCGAGGATTGAGTGGCGAAGTTTACTAAAGGTACCACGCTTTATAAACTGTCCATGCACAGTAGTCCATTCACTTATGGATGCTATGCCAAACAAATTACACAGTTCAGCCTGTGTTGATGCGTTTAGAGATTTTACCCCACGATGAAATAGCTGGTCATTTAACAGAGTATTCCTGTCCAAACGAGAGATATACAGCGGGTCAATATTAGTTAGTTCATACGCTAGTTCACAAGCAAGCCGCCATGTTGCAGGTATTGGTTTAGTAAGAACAGACTCGCCTGCTTCTAGGTCAACCCCCATCGGATTCGAGGCTATATCATTTGTATGGATATGTGTTAGCCCTGTATATGCATTTTCCATATAAAGGACTTCGCGCCAAGAACCCCATGGTAGGGAATAACCGCCGACAGTGCGGTCAAAACTCATACCTTTACCATTAAGTACCCTACGATACCTAAGACGATTGAGCATTTCTTGTGCCACTGCTACCATAGCATCAGCATTGTTTTCTTCAGCAATAATCGCTCTTGCAATAATTTCGGCATCACTTCTCGTGTTGTCAGGACCGGGAGTTTTAAGTGTAGCAGTTTGATATTCGGGAAGAACAATTCCTGCCCATTGCCGTATCATTGTATCTGTAAGTGTCATTTGAATTCCTCATTTCATTTATTAGTCTCTGCCAGCATTATTTGAAGAATAACAGAATTTAATGAAATAAGGGAGTGACAGTACCGCGCCACCTACTTAATATACTCGGTCATCAAACGTTTATGATATTCGTCTTCAAAGTCTGAAAGCCGGTTTATAAAGGATGGAACGAAATATTTTATACTGTCGATAGAATAAGGGGCGACAAGATAGTCGCGGCAGGCTTCGTTTTTAGTATAAAAAGCTCTACGATCATTACTGTAATACAGCTTAATGTGGCAACAAAAGGCTGCCTCGTCTGGCGATGGTGCTTCAGCTATAGTATCTCCGTTTTCAATTTCTGTGTAATAATCAAAATACACTCTTTTATACAATTCCAACGAAATGTAATTATTTTCGCCTGTGCCACAAAGCTGCGGAGCTGACACATAAAAGTTCTCACCCATATATTCTTGTTCCGCTACTGGACCCGTTTCGTAATATGTGTCGGTATAGGATAAATCGATATTGCCGGTAGCTGCGTTTAACCACAGGCAATTTGTATATTGAGAAAATATAAGCCACTGATTGCCGTTATAGCTGAAGCTTCCCAAATGCCAACCCATTACTGCATTCTTTGCCGAATAACCGGATGGCTCCCCTTCAAATATAACAGCAAAACCATAATTTCTGAAGTATTTCAAAATGAGACAGATCTTGTTATGGGACGGAACCTCAGTGATATAGATGCTATGCAGGGTATCATAAGATTCAAGCTTTTGTATCTGTTCGATGCCTTCTATACCGGCATTTGAAAGGAAACTGATAACGTCAAAGCTGTTATCATCATAATAATTATTCTGAACTGAATCGGCAATATCCCTTATTTCCTCAATGGCATAGCTCCTGCTTCGAAGTCCGTATGTTTTTTCGCTGTTCTGGTTTTCGATATAATAGCAGAAGTTGCTGTCCGCAGGGTAAATGTCTTCCGTATGGGAAGACAACACATAGCTGTATTTGGACATCACGCTTGCGTCGGCAGGGATAAAGCCTTCCTCTCCGATATTTTGTGTTTCGGATGGGATGGAAGAAATATACATACTATCCTGTGATTCCTCATTAGGCAATGACGGGAAAGCGGGTGTAGGTATTGGGTTATTGGCTTGAGTATCAATTACAGTCTGAGAAACGCACCCGCACAGCATGAGGCAGCAGAGGATAGCTATCAAAAGGCGCATGGTAAGACCTCCCGCAAAATAGTAAGTATAGTATAGCATGAATATGTGAATAAACTTAAAACCAAAGTTTGTCATCAAAAAAGGCTAATGGCTCCATTATGTCACTTTAAACGAAAGATACAATGCTTTACTATTTGTGATTAAGGGATCCCAAATAGTAAATTCAAACGAAAGGAATACGAAAAAATGTCTGTTGTTTCTGTTGAACAGATGAATAACGGTGGAACCCTCCATCAAGGTGATACTGGAACCGCAGTAACTCAGCTGAAAAAGTATCTAAATACAGCTGGTTATACTGTTTCGTCCTCTGGTAATTCTTATGATACCACAACGGTAAATAAGGTTAAATCTTTCCAGAATGATTATGGGGCTATTGTTGATGGCATTGTAGGCAATAAGTCTTGGATGCTTTTGAAAAAGTTTTATGATTCATATACCAATCCCGTTTCAATCAACAGCGGGCCAAATTACAAATATGGTCCAAATGCACCAATGGTATCTGATATTAAAACCTTTCAGACTAACCTTTCAAATATTGGTTATACTGCCATTGGCACAGCAGATGGAATATTCGGCAAAGCTACTTTAAAAGCAGTTCTCCAGTTTCAGCTTCAAAATGATATGAGCATAGATGGCATTGCCGGAAGCTCAACAAGGCAGAAAGCAGCAACAATATCCGCTTATGCTGATAACCGTAAAAACTGGGGAAAACCTTACATCGGCTACAAATGCGCCGATAAGAAGGCATCTATGTCTGAATCAGAAGTAGTTGCAAGGTGTATCTATGGAGAATCAGATAGCAGCACTACTGGTCAAAAGGCTGTTGCTCAAATTATTGCTAATCGAGTTCGTTTGAGCGGCTATCCCAATACGGTTAAGGATGTGGTTTTTCAGAACAGTTCTCAGTTTACTTCCATGTATAAGACTAATGGCGAAACAACTGCTCCTAGAAGGACATCTACGAAATGGGCTAATGCTATTTCAGTAATAGGCTCTGCTTTCTCTTCAAGTAAAACGTACCATTCGGAGTTACGTAGTGGCAACTATACGAATTTCAAGTCATCTGAAGCGGGTATTCCGAGTGGGGCAACCCCCTATCCGGGGAATCCTATTGGCGGTAACTATTTTTATAAATAAATAACCAACAGTGCAGAGCACAAAGCTCTGCACTGTTTCCCCATATTAATCAAAATAAAGCTCGAGGCTCCGAAGATCATCGGTCGGCTCCGAATCGGCATTTCGATAATAAACTGTTATATAGTGCGGCGCAGCTTCGCCCATTATGGAAGCGCTTTCAATGCTGTAAAGCTCCATGATAGCGCAATTTGAGCGCAGCGACCCTATCAATAGCTCACGCCATTCGTCGTTTGTATGCCCCGCCGGAAGAATGCCCCATTGAGACGCAAATGGCCAGCCGCTGTATATGAGCAACTCCAAGGCCGGGACGCCGTCCTTAATATCGAATACGCTGACCCATTTATCTCCCATGGTCGTATTGTGGTCAACCTGAACTATGACTTCCTCAACGCCGTCGTTATCGATATCTGCAAAATCGGCTGTGAGCCAAACCCCATCATACGGCAGACAAGGTATATCAATATCCACTTCTTTCCCGCCGGAATCCTTAAAGCGAAGCGCCGGTTCATTATCAGAGAGCCTGACCAGCGTTGCCAATATACGGCCGGATACCCCGTCATATATCAGATGAGCATCGGATTTGGCGTCGCTCGGGCGGGCATAAATCGTGTTCGAGCCGGCTTTGGCGCTGTGAGAAGCCTGAGATACCATGGTAGGCATAGTTCTGCCGTGTTCATTGCCGTCAAGCTCCGGGAACACCCTGCTCCACGTCACCCGTTTTACGGCCCAGCCCTGACCGGTGAACGCACAATCCACATACCATGAGCCGTCGTAATTTGAAGTGGCTAAATCATACTGCCTTACGCGCAGCAGGGGTCTATCGTCATCCCCGCGGACTATCTGTGCCCCAAGGCAATTATCATTGATATCTTTAAATTGACTTAAATAATCGGTTTTATCCGGCAGGTCGGATATATCCGGCAAAATATAATCCAGCGGCAGCTCAACTAATTTATCATTTTCAACCTTGAAAATATGTATTTCTCTGCTGGGGCCGCTGCTTCCGGCAAAAGCCAGCTGTATTAACATTTCATCCTTGCCGTCACCGTCAAAATCGCAAACTGGCACATCGGTCGGTTCAAGGCTGTCACGTCCTGTTTCATGGTCAACGAACCACCACCATCCGGGAATTTCTTCTTCTAAGGTTTTTCCTCTTCCGCGGGTAACTGTCAGCTTTGCATAGTCCTTATCCACTATCGACAATGCCGCAGCGTCCTCAATACCGTCTCCATCAAAGTCAATGATCTTTCCGTCAGCCGGTTTTTCAGTATCCCACTCTGCCATATCCTCTGTTTCAACCTTATCGGCAGCAGGCAAGGACGCACTATGCTGACAGCCGGACAGCATAAGGCAGCAAAGCAATGCAATAAAAACCCTCATTCTCATGTTGACCTCCTGCGCAGCTTTATTGTTTTATTATATATTGCCTTTCAAATTATGTCACGTTCATCCGCCATAAGTAAAATAAAATTAACATTTTGCAGAATAATAAAAAGCGCTGCGCCGATAGAGGCGCAGCTATATATATAATCTTCCGGCCCCACCCCTGCCACTATAAAATGAAGATATTACCCGTCGGCTGTTTCGCGGCTCCTATCCGACAACACTTACTATTTACTTTTTCTTCTGGACTCCGCTTTCGTGTACCCCTAACTGCGCCTGCTTGTAGAGTTGATTCCCCAACACCGAGATTCCGCAGGACAGCACTCCTTGAATAGTTGAACGGATACTCCAATCTATAAGCACATTTAAATACAGCGCCACAGCGAGAGGCACGAGAGCTTGATCTATCTGTGCCGTAATCTCAAAGTCCAATTACTTCACCTCTTATGCATTGACTTAAGATCAGCTTTGGATCTGGTTCAAACACGCGACTATGCGATTGATGGCTTTAGCTTGAATTCGCTTCAGCGTGCGTTCAGAGCGCCCGTTCATAATACCCCACATTCTTTCGTGTTCTACAATGGTTTTAGCCCAATCGAGGCCATCTATCAAATGAGTTTGAACGAGAAAGCGTTCTTCGGTGGGAAGTATTTTGAGCCACCCTTCAACAGTGCTTTTCTTTGTATACAGTATGTGATACTGAGCTTTGAGAGCGTCGATATTATCATCGGAGCTGTGGATCTCATCGCATTGCTGCAGGGCATTCTCAATGATTATCACCTTCGCGCATACCTGGCGGTGATTCCTCAAGTCATCTATTACATTTGCGGTTGACCACATATTGTTTTCCTCCTTTGTTCAATCATAGCAATCGTTTGTGGTTAAGAACAGTGACAGTTCGGTACCACTGGATTCTCTGATCGAAAAAGAATAAGGACATTGAATTGAAATTAAATACCGGTCACTGTTCAGCAACAGGAATACGGTCTGTGCTAATTCTATTCACTCATGCAAATCACCTCACAATACTTCGCAAATATAATTACGCATAAAATTGCGTAACACAAATGCACTGTGCGACGTTTATACTTTTTGCCAAATCTGACAACCTATTATTGAGGTGAAGCGTCGTGCGTAATGAAAAAGAAATGTATAGCAAAATCTTTAGGAGAATCCGTGAAGATAGAAGATTGACGCAATATCAAATGGCGGAATTGGCTGAATGCAGCCTGAGAAATTATCAAAATATTGAAGCCGGGATTAGCCAGCCCAGCTACCGCACTCTAAACAATATGGTTAAAAACCTGAAGCTCGCTCCTTGTGAGCTGTTTTTGAACAAAGAAGCACTGGAATACGATAGCACGATATGCGAAATAGCAGTATTAGCACGCACGTGCTCTAAGGAACAACGAAATGTAATGCTTAAAATCATCAAAGACGTTATGGAGGTATGGCCTAAGTAATAAGGTCATATAAGAGATGAACAATATTGCAACGTATGAAGCAATTGCTGAGGTATTCTTTAAGAATAAGCACCGGCTGTACTATATTGCATACAGTTATGTGAGTTCGGCATATATTGTTGAGGAGATAGTGGCTGACACGCTATTAGCAGTATTAGAAAAAGCGCCGATTTTTACAAGCGAAAAACAATGTTTATGCTACATAAAACAGGCTGTCCGCAACAGAGCCATAAGTTATCTAAGAAAGAAATATGTTGAAGAGCCAATGAAGAACAGAACATTGAAAGAGTTATAATCGAGCAAAATAATTCGAATCTTTCTTTTAATGAAGTTGACGTACAGCTTTTGTTGAACGATATTCTGAAAGAGTATCCCGAGGAAATAAGAAATGCGTTTATAGCTCACGTTATCGATCAGGAGACTATACCAAATCTTGCCGCTTGCTACGGAATAAATCCTTCTACACTTCGCAAGCAAATTAAAAGAATGAAGGACAGAATTGCCGAAAAGATACCCGAAAAGAACATGAAAGAGTTTTTATTTATGCTTATGCTGTTTTCGTGGTAGAAAAGGAACTAATATGCGGTGGAGAAAAGCAAATAATTTATTACGGGAAAAGCCATATCTGCTGGATGTGTATCGTGTGCGAAATGCAGCAGCTGCACAACGTCTTGCCCGGAGCGCGGGAATTGCAACAGCTTCAGACATTATGTCTATGGCTCAAAATAGATCTGGCATGACTGCGGAGCAATGGACTGAGTATGTAAGAATATCTGAAGAGAAGATCAGCAGAATAGATAGAAAGGCTGCCACGATAAGGGTAATCGGCACCTTTGAACTCTCACAACGTGCAATCATAACCTGGCTGTTGGCTGTTGCCATAACCGCGTTTATGGCTATTACACCTACCGGCAGGGCATGGGCGATTGCATTATATAAAACCGTCGCAGAAGTAGTCAATGATATTCTTTTTGTGAAAGCTGGGGAAAAAGCGGAATCGGACAACATTCCGCACATAGAAATAACAGAAGAACATGCAAGTGGACTTGCATCACTGGATGAGGCATCAAACATAATAGATGGCTATATCTTCTGCGTCTCACCTCAGATCGCCAAAGAATATAGTATTGTACTTAAAAAATCCAGAACTTACGGTGACTGCTTAAAAACACGTTATACAATGGACAACGGCACTATCATCACATTGTTCCAGTATATTGGAGCGGAACCTTTCGACTACGTTACTTTAGATGATAAAAAGGATATCGTTTCTGTTAACTATGATAATGGCATTACGCTGAAAGGAGTCTATTCTCGGGCTGATAAAGCTTGCATTGGGTCATTGACTTATTCTGGAATAACCGCAGAAATAACGATAAATAATTTATCATCGAAAGACGAAATCGAAGACCTACCCTTTGTTATGTACGAATAAACAAAAGTGCTATTGCAAGCTTAGCAATAGCACTTTTATATTAGAATTTAGGAATTATAATAAAAAGATACTGTACCATTAGAGTTGTAGGTTGTTCCAGTGACATCAACACGATACCTGTTATTTTCAACTACGGTTACATATTTTTGAGCCTTGACCGTTTCTGCGGTATCTGTATTAGTTACCGAATCAATAAAAGTCCAAGAATCCCCTCTTTGACGGTAAAGCTTAGCTGTAACGGTTTTATTTTCAACTATTCCGGTAGCCCTTCCATATAGTATATAGCGTCCAGTACTTTCTTCATATTTTAGACCGCCGTCTAACAATAAAGAAGCTCTCATCGTCTGTAGATCGTTTGCAGCCATGGCCGGGATCGCAAAAGAAAGAAGAATAACCAGTACCAATACACTTGAAATGAGTTTTTTCATGAAAAGTCCTCCCAATATTTTTTTTGCTGCTGAAGATACAACAGCTTTGCTCATTACTCTTTACGCATAAGCACTACCCAAAAGCGACATAAAAAGAAAAATAATTTAAAAAGCGCCAGCTCTTCGCCGGGGCTTATTGCTTCTTTTGGCGTTGAATCAACATTTCATGTCTAAAGGAGCCAAATATGGGCTGCTTTTTATATTCAGCCGAGGTATGCCGTTCACCTCCGTCAAGCTATGACAGCCATCAACCACGCAATAATCGGAGGTAAATATGAATTTAGATGTTTTTTATAAAAACAATTCAGCGCACTTTGGCAGAACGGCACTTTTCGAGGGGGATATTGAGCGAAAGGGGAATGAAACCGCCTTGCGGGAACGGAAGGAGGTGAATTTTTTGGAGCAATCTCCCTCCGAGCGCAAAACCATTCAGCACCAGTTTGACAGATTCGCAAAGATGGTGCTGGCAGGCGAAGCCAACAAGCGGAAGAAAGAGCTTGCGCGATGCAGCCAGTATGAAACCACATTTTCGGAACTGTCACCGCAGGATATGGCGCAGCTTTACGCGATGGATGAGTACCCTTCGGACAATTACAGCTTCTGCGTTGCAGGGCAAAAGGTCATTGTCAGAAATGATTTGATTGGCAAGGCGTTATCCGCATTGCCCGAGCAAAAGCGCGACATAATCCTGCTTTCCTACTTCTTGGAAATGCCGGATGGCGACATCGGGGAAAAGCTCAACCTTGTTCGCAGCACGATTCAGTATCAGCGGACAAGCACCCTCAAAAGCATGAAAAAGTACATGGAGGAAACAGCCGATGAATAACAAATCTGCCAAAGCACGATCCGGCTTGCTCCCTTTCCCTGTCATTGCCGCGGCTGTGAATGGCAACGTAGACGCCATCCATTCGGTGCTGAAGCACTATGAAGGCTATATTGCCGCCCTATCCATGAGAAAGCTCTATGATGAAAAAGGCTGCTCTCATTGGTGCGTTGACGAGGAAATGCGCCGCAGGCTTGAAACCAAGCTCATAACCCGCATATTGACCTTTAGATTTACAGCTTAACAACCCCGCCCGTATGGACAGGAGCGCGTCCCTTTCCGCGCTCCCTCCTGCGGGCTTTTAGCCGTGTCTTTCTGTCAAAGTCTACTTACAAGAGCGGGCTTTGACGGGCAGACAGCCAACCGTACATTGAAAACCGAATATCCAACATCGTCAGACCCGTTCGTTGCACGGCGAGCGCAGCGTCGCATACGGCACAATATGTATCGCTGCCAATCTTCCAAGAAGCAAGGGAGCTTCGCCACGACCCGTGCAACCTATAATGATACTTCTGCGTAGTCGAGATTAAGTTCCAGAGCGCAGCCCGGGCGTTGCCGGGGTGGTGAAAGCCCAATGATGACGGATGCTTCCGTCAGTCTGATGTGTTGCCCGTGCGCTTCGGGGAGTAGTGTCGAATAGAAGCGCGTGAAGATATATGGAAATAAAAGCAGCGGTCTTTTTCCGCTTTGTGCGGATTCACATAAGGCCGCCGCTTCTTATTTTTTGGAAAGGAACGGATTATGCCAAGCTATAAAATTTTCAAACATACCCCACAAAAGATATTGATCCGGGATTTACCCGACGTTATGAATATTGAACACCTATGTGCCGTATTAGCCATAAGCAAAAAGACAGCATATAAACTGCTTCAAGGTAATCAAATTGCGGCACTGAAAGTAGGGCGTGCTTATCGTATCCCCAAAACATCCCTCGTTCAGTATTTAACCAAGTCAAGCCGTGGCGCTGAATAATCTGGCACACTTGTCATACGCTTTACCGCCGTGATACGCTGTATCTGTCAACGGCAGGTGAATCGAAACCGTAAAAAGGAGGCAATTAACATGGCGGCACAATCGCTTATCGCGGGACATCTGCAAGAAAAGAAAGGCTACTTCTATGTAGTATTGAACATTGAAAACGAAGATGGGAATAGGACACCAAAGTGGTTTAAGACTGGTTTGCCCGTCAAAGGCAATAAGAAACGAGCTGAGCGTATGTTGAACGATATGCGCCGGGAGTACACGGGCATACAGGAACAGCAAAGAGCGGAACGCATTGAAAAGTGCGAAAAGAAAAAGAGGAGAGCGTCAGAGATCCCATTCGCTGATTTTATGGAGGACTGGCTTGAAGTGGCAAGATGCACCATAGAGAAAATAACCTACTCTGGTTATTGCTGCAACGTCAAGAGTATTATAGCCCCGTATTTCAGGGAAAGGGAGATTATGCTTTCCGAGATTACGCCGAAAGACATTCAAGACTTCTATACCGAACAGCTAAAAAGGGTGAAGGCAACAACAGTTATCTCATACCATGCAAAATATTCACAGCGCACTGGAATACGCCGTTGATATTGAGTTGCTTATTGCAAATCCCGCAGACCGCGTGAAACGCCCGAAAAAGGAAAAGTATATCGGGGACTTTTACAGCGGTGAGGAAATCAGCGAACTGTTTAAGATCGCAAAAGGCTCACCCATTGAGCTTGAAGTCCTGCTCGGTGCATTTTATGGATTGCGTCGAAGCGAAATTGTGGGGCTTAAATGGAATGCGATTGACTTTACCAACAACACAATCACCGTCAAGCATACCGTCACAAGCTGTACTATCGACGGCAAGAAGGTGATAGAAGCGAAAGACCGCGCAAAGTCGAAAGCAAGCCTCAGAACGCTGCCGTTAGTGCCGGCCTTTCGTGAAAAGCTGTTAGAGGTTAAAAAGCAGCAAGAGGAGTATAAACGATTATGTGGGCGCTCTTATTGCAAGGACTACTTGGATTATATCTGCGTCGATCCGATTGGCGAAAGAATAAGTCCAAACTATATCACAGCGGCTTTCCCGCAGCTACTTGTCAAGAATGGTCTGCGCCGGATTCGTTTCCATGATCTGAGGCATAGCTGCGCCTCGTTACTTCTGGCAAATGGTGTTCCCATGAAGCAGATTCAGGAGTGGCTGGGTCACAGCGATTTTTCTACGACGGCAAACTTTTACGCTCATTTGGAGTATCAATCAAAGATGTCCTCTGCAAGCGCAATGATGCAGGGCGTTGACCTCAGCGGCATTACAGGGGCATAAAAACAGGTCCTACCGTTAGGCAAGACCTGTATGGCGGAGGAGGTGGGATTCGAACCCACGGAGCGGGTTCAAGCCGCTCAAACGATTTCGAGTCGTTCTCGTTATGACCACTTCGATACTCCTCCATATTCAGTTTTTGATGTTCTCTCGGAAAAAGGAGAGAACTACACGAGAGAACTCGTGATTTTTCGGAAACGGGCACTGCGATTTTTGCCCGTAACTACGGGGTTTTTCAGCGGTCAGCCTTCCTCAAAAGCAATGGCATTTCGAGTCAGCCCCGTTATGACCACTTCGATACCGCTCCACGTTGGCAGCGCCAAGTGCGCAAGGAGAATTATACAGCATGGCGAGGGAAATTGCAAATGTTAGCTGAAGCTATCCCCGGTGCAGCATGATTATTGTAAGTATGCTGTACAGCGCCATCAGGCAGCCGAAAAAAAGCATACACTTGCTGGTGGTGCGGAGCCGCTTTGAACCCCGGCAGTATATGCCGCCTGCTATGAATATTATCGCTACCGCGATGCTGAAACCTACCGGCATGGTGTCTCCTCCCCAATAAACCTATTTACATATTTTAATGTATAAATCCCTCTTTAGCAAGTCGGAGGGCAATATACCGGTCCATATGGCGAAGGCGGCAAATCCCTGGCCTATCAGCATCTCTATACCTTCTACGGTGTCAATGCCGAGGGCCCGTGCCGCCTTGAGAAGATCTGTTTCACGGGGCATGTACACCATATCGCACACAAGGGCGGAAGGGTTGAGCTTCTGCAAAAAAGCAAGGCTGTTAAAATTCTCGCAGCAAGACATGCCTAATGGAGTGGCATTTATAAGAATATCGCAGTCCGCGACGTCTTCCATGAGGTGGGAAAGGGGACGCCAGAAAGCTCCTGCTGCTGCGGCCACATTGATGGCGGCAGCCTCATTGCGGGCGAAAAGGGTAACGCTGTTCTGCTTTGCAAGAGAGTAGGCCGCAGAACGGGCCGCGCCGCCGCTGCCTATTATAAAGACATTTTGCCCGACAGCGGCGTGCTTTGGGCGTATGGCGGAAAGCAGCCCCTCGCCGTCTGTGGAGTAACCGATATACCCATGCTCCTCCAGGTTAACGATATTTACGCTGCCCATTGCGGCTGCGTCCGGTGAGAGGGCGGAGAGAAAGGGTATTATATCCTGCTTATGGGGCATGGTGCAGGCAAAGCCGTCCAGTCCCATACATACAGCGTCGCCGGCGCGTCCCTTGGGAAGCCGTATGAGGGAAAAGTCTGCGTCGATGCCGTACTTTTCAAAGAGAAAACCGTATATTGCGGGGGAGAGGCTGTGGCCTACAGGGTCGCCTATGAGAGCGTAATGCTTCATTCATTCCTGCCTTTTGAAATAAGTAATTTTATGCTACCATCAGTTGACAAGAGCACACAAGCCCTAAAACCTTGTGTGTCCTTGTCAACTGATGGTATTATATCATAAAAGAGACAAGGGAAAGGAAAATTCGGTATCTAAATGAAGCTGCTTTTGTTGAACGGCCCAAATCTCAACCTTACGGGCAGGCGGGAGACTGAGATATACGGGAGGACGACGCTTGCCGACATAGAGAAAAAGTGCAGGGATATCGCTGCAGCCCATGGCGCGGAGCTGGAGTGCTTCCAGAGCAACCATGAGGGGGCGCTTATAGATAAGATACAGCAGGTTATGGGTGAATGCGATGGTATAGTGATGAACCCCGGCGCATTGACGCACTATTCTTACAGCCTGCGCGACGCTGTCGCCTGCTGCGAAATGCCCGTGATAGAGGTGCATATGAGCGATATACGAGCCAGAGAGCCCTTCAGGGCGGTGTCCGTGACTGAGGAGGTATGTGCGAAAAGCATAATCGGCCACGGGGCGGAAGGATATTACGAGGCGGTGGAGATGCTGCTAAGCGGCGAAGCTTAACCATTCAGCAGGTATATAACGAGGTTCAGGTAGCCTGCAAAGCACAGCCACAGTATATAAGGGATCTGCAAAAGGGCGGCGGTCTTGTCGCTCTTTTTGAATTCCGCAGTCATGAACAGCACAAGCGTCAGCAGCAGCAACAGCCAGACAAAGGCGAACAGCCGCGCCTCCAGCCTGAAAAAGAATATGCTCCAGCAAAAGTTTACGGCAAGCTGGGTGAAAAACAGGGCGAGGGAAACGGATCTGTACGGGCCACCTGCGATATATACCCTTGCGGCTCCGATGCCCATAAGTATGAACAGCGCCGTCCATACTACTGGAAAAAGCCAACCCGGAGGAGCGAAAGGCGGCTGGACAAGCCTTGCATAGTTATCCATGCTGTTCCCTGTAACCAGGGCGGAAAGGCCGCCTACAGCCAGCGCCGATCCGACGAATATTATATACGGTTTAAGCTTTTGCCACATAGAGCAGTGCCTCCGGAAATACTTTGTCTGTCTATTTTATGCAAAGTGATGCAAAAAATACGGGCGTTCCGCCCGTATACCGGAAGCAGATCGTTACATCAGGCTTGGCAGGTTGGAAAACTCGAAGCAGCCGTATACCGTTACGTTGGTCTTGCCGCTGCAGCCGCATTGCTCGGTGGAGACATTTACGGAGGGAGTGACGCTGCCGCAGGAGAGCTCTGTGAGGTCGGGCTCGCTTCCGCCGCAGGCATAACCCACCACCTCGTCTACCATGGTGCTGCCGGAAACTGACAGACAGACGCTGCTGCCGCAGCCGCTCTTTACGCTGCCTACATTGATTATGTAAGGGATAGCGCCGGTAAGGCTTATACGGTACACCTGAACGGGGCAGCATCCACCACAGGGAAGCTGTGCACTCATGGTCATCTCCTCTACGGTATAGCCTAAGAAGGAAGTATCGTAGGCGATCTTGGCGGTGGAGGAGCATACGTCGCTGGCGTCGAAAGATTCGTGCAGGGTGATGGTTTCGCAGAAGTTTACGCTTCTGGAGCAGGGGGTGCAGCTTTCGCAGCCGCAGCTGCAGGCAGAGTCGGGTTCAGAGGAGCAGTCGCAGCCGGCGGGCGTATTGGCGGACGCCGCTATGGGTTCGCTGCAGGTGCGGCCGGTGTCCTCTGCGGGAGCGGCGGACGGTCTGTTGGGAAAGTCCCTGTTTGCATAATTGATTCTTGCGCTCATATAAAACTCTTTCCTTTCTTGTGCCGCGGCGAAAACGCGGCATGGGGTTGCTATATAATATGACAGGGAATAAATCAGAGTGCCGAAAAAGTGACTGGGTGCCACTTTTCCGACAGTCGCAATAATAATTGCGTCAAAAAGTGCGGCGTAATAAAATTGATATTGACAATGGCGCGGGATTTGATTATAATAATTCCTGTTGCAAAACTTAATATTGCGGCCATGGCGGAATAGGCAGACGCGTACGTTTGAGGGGCGTATGGGAGACCGTATGAGTTCAAGTCTCATTGGCCGCACCAATAAAAAGTGAATACCCACAGGGTATTCACTTTTTATTAGTTCAAACGGCCAACTGAGACTTGAAGGGCGCGACCCCGGGAGGGGGCAAATCGCGCCGGTGACGCGATTTGAGCGCCCCGAGGTGAATTAACTTCAGAATACTCTATTCAAATTATAAATAAATATATTTTCTTTTTCCGAAAAAGATAATCCCGCGCTGTGCGGGACTTTTTTGTAGATTCATATTTTCCTGTCACTTTTGGCTGTTGTTAATCAATGACGGTTGTGGTAATATAGTCAAACGGCGCAGTAAGGAGCATTGAACAATGAACAAAAAAACAAATATACTTATAGTTAACGATGACGGAATAGAGTCTTACGGCATAGCAAAACTTGCGGCTATGGCGGCAAACTTCGGCGATGTCTGGGTAGTCGCTCCTGAGGGGCAGTGCAGCGGAATGTCACAGAGGCTCACTATTTTCAGCGAACTCAATGTGCAGGAAAGGGAATTCCCGGCGACGGTAAGGGCTGCGTACAGCGTAAGCGGCACGCCTGCGGACTGCGTCAAGGTAGCCCTCAAATCTTTGCTGCCCGTATGGCCGGATTACGTATTCTCCGGTATAAACGCCGGCTTTAACGCTGGCTACGATATTGCCTATTCCGGAACTGTGGGGGCGGCTATGGAGGCTGTGCTGCACGACATACCGGCTATAGCATTTTCGACTCAGCATGACGGCAGCTATGAAATAACGGACAAGTACCTGATGCCTATAGCCGAGGAACTTATGCAGAAGTCCAATGCCGGGGAAATATGGAACGTGAACTTTCCGGGCGGTCAGGCATGCGATTTCAAGGGCATAATACGCGGCACAGAGGCTGCGCAAAGTTTTTTCTTTGAAAATGATTATCAGAAGTTAGAGCGGGATGGGAAAATAGTGTTTACTCCATTCGCAAAGCTGCTTGGCCCGAACGATGCGCCGAAAGGTACCGATGTATGGGCTGTTTTGAACGGCTATATAGCTATCGGCCGTATTAAAAACGCACTTTATAGATAATATTTAAGAGCCATATGTGTCACTCATTGCCAATATATACTTTATGTGATATTATATTCATTGACGAAAAAAATCGAAATAATTACCTAACCTTAAGCGATTCATAGGCCATGTGCCATGAATATAAATATTATGGAGGAAAATACAAAAATGAAAAAGACCGTAGCACTGCTTTTCGCACTTGTTATGGCGTTCTCCGTCTGCGCTTGCAGCCAGCCTGCTCCCGCAGAGGAAACAACCGAAGAGACTGCCGAGACTGCTGCCCCTGCTGAGGAGACTTCTGCTGAGAAGCCTCACTTCGACAAGCTGACCCTCGAGTTTGTTCCCTCCAAGGATGCTGACGTTATCATCACCGGCACCAAGAACCTGCCCGAGCTCGTAAAGGCGGAAATGTCCAACCTCGGCTATGATATCGACGAAGTAGACATCACTGTCGGCACCAGCTATGATGCTACCGGCGAAGCTATGTCCGCAGGCTCTATCGACCTCGGTTGGCTGCCCGGCGGTACCTACGCCCTCTATTCCGACGATACCGACGTTATCCTGACCGCTACCCGCAACGGCCTGTCCAACGACAGCACCGATCCCAAGACCTGGAACGGCGAAGCTAACGCCACCCAGAAGAACGGACCTCAGGTAACCTATTATCGTTCCCTGATCTACGCCACTCCTTCCGAGTACGGCAAGAAGCTTGCTGAAAAGGTAAACAACGGCGAGGCCCTGACCTGGGAAGATCTGGACGGCGCAAAGTGGGCAGTTCAGAAGACCTCATCTTCAGCAGGTTACATTTACCCCTCCATGTGGCTTATGGCCAACTATGACGGGAAGAAGATCTCCGACCTTTCAAATGTAATCCCTCTTGACTCCGGCTATGGCACCGCTTTCTCCTATGCCGCTGCCGAGCAGGTAGACATCATCGTATGCTATGCCGATGGCCGTAACGACTACGAGGCAAGCTGGACTTTGCCTACCGACAAGCAGGATGAGACCGGTAAGCAGGGCATGGGCCGCACCGAGTCCATCTGGAACGAGCTGAATGTTATCGGCGTGACCGAAGGTATCTACAACGACACCGTAGCTATATCCAAGGCCAGCCAGTATTACACTCCCGAGATCGTAGCTGCACTTCAGGATTGCTTTATCAACATCATCAACACTGATGAAGGCAAGGCTATCTTTGATGTATACAGCCACACCGGCTACGCCAAGGCCACCGACGCTGATTACGACGGCGCACGCGCTGCCCTCAAGGCTGTTTCCGACTAATTATATCCAAAGCCAAGCGCCCTGCGTAAACAGGGCGCTTTTCCCTTAATTATTTTATACAAGGCATTATTTAGCATTACTTTATTATTTTAAATATAGAAAGAGTCGCAGCATGATAGAATTCAAGAATGTGTATAAGACTTATCCAAACGGCTTTACGGCACTTAAGAACATAAGCCTGCAAATCGAACAGGGCGAGTTTGTGGCCATCATAGGCCTTTCCGGCGCGGGTAAATCCACCATACTGCGCTGCATCAACCGCATGCACGACATCACCAAGGGTGAACTTACGGTGGACGGTGTGGACGTGGACTCTCTCAGGGGCAAAGAACTCAGAAGGTACCGCCGCAAGGTAGGTATGATATTCCAGAGCTTTAACCTCGTCTCCCGCAGTACTGCCATAAAGAACGTGCTCACGGCAGATGTGCCCGACATGCCCTTCTTCAAGGTTCTCTTGGGCATATTCTCCAAGGAGCAGAAGATGCGTGCGCTGGAAAGCCTTGATAAGGTAGGCATTTTGGATAAGGCCTATACCCGCTGCGACCAGCTGTCCGGCGGACAGCAGCAGCGCGTAGCGCTTGCGCGCACGCTGAACCAGAACCCCAAGATAATCCTTGCGGACGAGCCTGTGGCCTCCCTTGACCCGATTACCGCAAAGCAGGTGATGCAGGACTTTGTGCGCATCAATAAGGAATATAAGATATCCATACTGCTCAACATTCACCATGTAGACCTCGCCCTCAAGTACTGTGACAGGGTAATAGGCATACGCGCCGGCGAGATAGTATTCGACGGTCCTGCCAGTACCATAACTCAGGAGCAGATAGACGAGGTATACAACGGCACGAAGGTTCCCACCATGGGCGAAGGCGAGGGAGAACTTCACCAAATAAATAAGGTAGAGGGCTGATAATATGGAAAACGAAAACAGCTCCGCCATCATAAAAGAAACGCTGTATGACAAGGTGTTCAAGCCCCAGAAGATAACCCTTGCCAACGGCCACAGCGTACTGCGTCGCAGGAGCCGCACGCCGTTGATAGTGCTGCTTCTGGCTTTGGCCATATACCTTTCACTGGAGATGACCGGCTTTGACATGGGCATTATCGTCAGCAAGTTCAGCAAGATGCTGGACCTGATGAAGAAGATACTCCAGCCCGACTGGACATTCTTCCCAAAGGTGGTATCTCCCCTTATAGATACCATAAAGATGTCCATACTGGGCACTGTAATAGGCTGCCTTCTGGCGCTGCCCGTAGCCATACTTTCATCAAGCAACATAAACCACAACCTGCCCATAGTGAGCGTTTGCAGGTTCATACTGGCACTTATCCGCACGCTGCCTACACTTATCATAGCGCTGGTTTGCGCTCTGATATTCTCCCTCGGAACCTTTTCAGGCACCGTTGCAATAGCTATATTTACCTTTGGTATCGTAGCAAAGATGCTCTTCGAGAGCATAGAGACTATAGACATGGGTCCCTTCGAGGCCATGGAGGCGCTGGGCGCGAACAAGTTCCAAGCCTTCTGGTCTGCATGCGTGCCGCAGATACTGCCTGTTTACCTCAGCCACAGCCTCTATTGCTTTGAGATGAACGTACGCGCCTCTGCCATACTGGGCTACGTAGGCGCCGGCGGCTTGGGTATAACCATCAACGAGCGCATAGGCTGGAGGGATTACAACAGCCTTGGCATGGTGCTCCTTTCACTGTTCGTGGTAGTTGTGGCCATAGACTTCTTCAGCGAATACCTACGCAGGAAGCTGAGCTGACAGGAGGGGCAATATGGATAAAAAGAAAAAACTCAACATAGAAGAAATAGAGCAGATGCTGGACAGAAAGCTCACCGTAGCGGAGGTATACGCCAACAGGCCGCACAAGTGGATAGTATACACCGCCATAGTGCTTATAATAGTGACGCTGGTGGGCTGGTCCGCCGCCGATATCAAGTTCACAGGCCTTACTGCCACAGGTACCGAGGTAGCAAAGGGCGTTCTCCACGGCGTATTCCACCCGGATACCAACCTTATGTTCGGCACCACGAATACCGACGTGCCTTATCTGCTGCTGCAAACTATGGCCATAGCCGTGCTGGGCACGCTGTTCGGCGCCATACTGGCCATACCCTTCGCGTTCCTTGCTTCCTTCAATATCATGCCTAAACCCGTGGCATATGTGGTTCGTGTGCTGATATTGATGATACGCACCATACCAAGCATAGTATGGGCGCTGATGTGGATACGGGTTACCGGCCCCGGCGCTGCCTGCGGCGTAATAACCCAGTCAATTTGCTCCATAGGCATGATATCCAAGATGTATATCACGGCCATAGAGGATCTGGATACCCACATACTGGAGAGCCTGGATGCAATGGGCTGCACCCCCTTCCAGAAGATACGCTACGGCGTTATCCCGCAGCTCACCGCCAGCTTTATCTCCACCACCATATATCGCTTCGATATCAACCTTAAGGACGCTACTACCCTCGGTATCGTCGGCGCGGGCGGCATAGGCGCATCGCTGGTGCAGTGCCTGAACAGCCGCCGCTGGGCTATGGTAGGCGCCTTCGTATGGGGACTCATGGTGCTGGTGCTTATAATAGAGCTGGTATCCACGAGGATCCGCAGAAAGCTTGCACACGGCGCATAATAACCGCTGTACCCAATGCCCCGGCGCCATCAGCGCGGGGGCATTGTTGGCCAAAGGGATAAACTTCAGCATAATAAGATGAAAAAACAGCTTACCATATACTATACCAGCGATGTTCACGGGTACTTTTCGCCGATAGACTACGCCAGCGGAAACGAGATACCCTCCGGACTCGCCAACTGCATAAGCAATTTTGAGAAGGACGGCAACACGCTGATAATAGATGGCGGGGATATCCTGCAGGGCAGCCCGTTCACCTATTATCTCTACAATAAGCGTAAGGACGATGGCTGTCTGCCCGCAGAGATAATGAATATTGGCGGGTATGATTTCGTCACATTGGGCAACCACGACTTCAACTACGGCAAAGAAGAACTGGAAAAGTATATCTCTGCGCTGGACGCCAGGTGCTTATGCGCCAATATAGCCGGCATAAGGGGCGTTGAAAAGACCGCCATAGTCACACTGCAAAACGGGCTGAGAGTAGGCCTGACTGGCGTTACCACCCATTATGTGAAGCTATGGGAGAAGCCGGAAAATCTGGCCGGAATAGCTGTAACCGACGCATTTACGGCGGCAAAAGAGGCTTATGACCAACTGAAGGCGAAGGCCGACATTACCGTATGCATATACCACGGCGGTTTCGAGCGCGACGTTAAGACGGGGAAGGTGCTGTCGGACACCGATGAGAATCAGGGCTGGCGCATTTGCGAGGAATTGGGCTTTGATATACTCCTTGCCGGGCACCAGCACACGGCGGCAGAAAATGTAAGGATAAACGGCACATATACCTGCCAGCCCCCGGATAAGGCGCGGCAGTATATCAAGATGGACGTGATCGTGGACGGCCAGATTACGGCGGAACAGCATCTCATGGATGCGGGAAACGTCACCCAGGCCAAGGCCAAGGCGCTGCTTCTTCCAGCAGAAAAACAGGCCGCGGCGTGGTTTGATACGCCTATGGGGCATCTGGATACGCCGCTGCTGCCCTCCCGTCATATAGACATGGCGGCAAACGGCTCCCTTATAGCCAATTTTTTTAATCAGGTGCAGCTTGAGGCCTCTGGCGCGGACATATCCGCCACCAGCCTGGGCAACAGCGTGAAGGGCCTGGGTAAGGACGTCACAATAAGGGATATAGTATCCACATACGTATTTCCGAATACCCTTAAGACAGTGGAGGTATGCCGGGAGCAGCTAAAGAAAGCGCTGGAGCGCAGCGCGGAGTATTTTGCACTGGAAAACGGCGGGCTCGCAGTTAGCGAGTGCTTCCTGAAGCCTATAGAGCAGCACTTCAACTACGACTATATATCAGGCGTCGAAGTGACGGAGGATATCCGCAGGCCAATAGGAGACAGGGTGGTGTCAATAAAATACAGGGGCAAGGAACTGCCGGAAGGAAAGCGGCTTACCCTGTGCCTGAATAACTACAGAGCTACCGGCGCAGGCGGGTATGACGTGTACAGGGAATGCCCTCTGATACGAGAGCAGCCTACGGAGATAACGGAGCTTATAATCGCCTATGTGGACAGGCATCGCGATATAACGGTTGATAAGACAAAATGGCTTAATGTAATATATTAAAGTATAAGGAGCAATCATGAAAAACAACGTATTCAAGGTAGTACTTTTGCAGGCCCTGCCGGCCTCCGGCAAGTCCGAGGTGAGAAACTTCATGGCCCATGTGGAGCCCGGGAGGTTGCAGGAGGAATTCCATATCGGTGAAAACCTTCAGCTGGACGACTTTCCCTATGTCCATATGATGCGGCGCATAGACAACGAGCTGCAGGCCATGGGGCAGGAGCGGGTATTTTACCCCGGTGAAGAGCCCTTCAAGGACGGCCGGGATTGGGGCACTTTGTGTAACCTGCTCAATGAGGACTATCACGACCTTATGAACCGCAACGTTATAAAGACCGACTCCGCTGCAAAGCTGCTGTTCGACAGGCTCGACCGGGCAGGTCTTGCCGCCGGCATAAAGCCCAGAATGGGTCTTCTCAAGGAAGAGATACGCGATAAATTGGCAAGCATACTGGAAAAAGAGGCCAGGATCATGCTGAACGAGAAGCATGCAGGGTATCCAGAGAGCTTCGAGAATAAAACAATCATAATAGAATGCGCCCGGGGCGGCCCGGACGGCGCTTCCATGCCCCTTACAGGAACCTTCGGCTATCAGTATTCCCTGCCCATGTTCTGTCCAGAGATACTGGAAAATGCCGTGATACTCTATATCTGGGTCACGCCCGAGGAGTCCCGCCGCAAGAACGCGGACAGGGCGGATCCAAACGATCCCGGTTCCAACCTGCATCACGGAGTGCCAATGGCGGTAATGCTGGGAGACTATGGCTGTGACGATATGGAGTATCTCATAAAGAACACTGATGTGGAGAACACCGTCACCGTAAAGGCTCACGGCACTACCTACCATGTGCCTATAGGAGTGTTCGATAACAGGGTGGACAAGACCTCCTTCCTGCGCAGCGAGCCTGATAAGTGGGATAAAGATAAGGTGGCGGAGGTGACCAAGGCCATAAGGCAGGCCACCGACGCCATGTTCAGCCACTACAACCGTTGATCCGGGAAACAATAAAAGGCAGATGCTTTTTTCGACAGACTGAAGTATAGACTATGCCCATACGGCAGGGTCGGGCAAAAAAATTTTTATCATTGCACCGGCCTATATTGAATTGATTGTTGGAAGGATATATACTTTAGGCATAATCAATAAGGAGGTTTTAACCATGCCCCATATCGATATAACCATGTATCCTGGCCGCAGCGAGGAACTCAAGGCTGAACTTGCGAAGAATGTACGCGATTGTGCTGCCGAGACTCTCAAAATGGACAAAAAATATTTTTCCGTATCCATTGAGGAAGTAGATAAGGACAAGTGGGAGGAGCACTTCAAGAAGTACGAGGGAAACCTTTACGAAAAGCCCAATTATTGATTCAGGGAAAGCCACCTTTGAGGTGGCTTTTGTATAAAATTTCAACCTTAAATTATTAGGCAAATGCCTAATTAAACCTAAACTTTACACTTAACAAGGTATACAAAGTGAGGATAAAATGATATACATGGAAGTTTTTGAAATACTCTGAAAAGGGGCGAAGGGCGATGCAATTTGATCTTACCGACCGGAAAATCATATCAATATTGCAGAAGGATGGGCGCATAACCATGAAGCATCTGGGTGAACTCATAAATATGAGCACACCCTCTACTATAGACCGGGTGCGCAGGCTTGAGGAAGCCGGCGTCATAAAGGGCTATGCGGCTGTGGTGGATTATATTGCGCTGGGCTACGATATGCATATTTATATATTTGTGGAGGTAAACCAGAACAAGCGTCCCGGATTGTTAGAGTATATAGCGAAGAACCAGCTTATCGCAGGGGCTCACGGCGTGGCGGGCAGCAAGGATATGGTGCTGGACGTGTACTGCCGCACCAGCGAATTTAATAAGCTTGTGGACGAGCTCCGTTCCTTTGGCGAGACGGAATCCAACATGATAATGGAATTCATAAAGGAAGAGCCCATAATCCCCGTGGACAGCCTTTCCAAATGACGGAGGGGCCGGCCTGCGGGCATACCCTGCCCATGGGCGAATTTGCATAAAGAACCGCCGATGGTGCGGCATAAAGGCGCGGCTACGTAAGGCTGCGCCATTTATTATGGTGACAAAACCAATAATATAATGTAGAATATAAAAACATAAGTACCCGTGCAGAGGTACTTCTCTAATTCAAATGCCATATCGGAGGAATCTGTATAAAATGAAGTGGACTGCGAAAATTCTGGTATTTGTCCTTTGTATTCTTTTGATGATGCTCCCCGCCTTTGCCGGAGCGGACTTCGGCGATTTCAGCGGCGACAGCGATTACGGCGGAAGCTGGGATTCCGGCTCCGACTGGAGCTCATCAAGCTGGGATTCGGATTACAGCTCCGGCAGCTACTATGACGACGACAGCGATGTCAGCGGTATCGATATCGGGATAGGCTTAGTTGTTATGGTGGTAATAGTGGTATTAGGCCTGATATTTGACGTCTCAGAGAAGAGGAAGAAGAAAAAGCAGTATGGCGCAGGCAGGCCACAGAGCGCACAGGGCAGGCCCCAGGGTGCGCAGCGCACGCCTGATTCCCGCCTGCAGCCCCTTGGCGACCTTGCCGTGACCGACCCGAGCTTTGACGCCAACGCCATGCAGGAGAAGATAAGCAACCTGTACGTGCAGATGCAGAACTGCTGGACGGATAAGAATATAGAATCCCTCAGGCCGTACTTTACTGACGCCTTCTTTACCCAGATGGAAAGGCAGCTCAACGGCCTCAAGAGCAGGGGCCTCACCAACCATGTGGATCGCATAGCGGTGCTTGGCGTGAACCTCAGAGGGTTCTACAAGCAGGGCGGCGACGAGCATCTCATAGTCGAGCTCCGCACGAGGATAGTGGATTACACCGTGCAGGATTCCGACAAGAAGCTGGTCTCCGGCGACAGGAACCGGGAGAAGTTTATGACCTACGAATGGGATATGTGCCGCGCGGAGGGCTCCGTGACCACCAGGGAGGGCGCCATGCAGAGCGTATCCTGCCCGGGCTGCGGCGCGCCGCTCTCCATTAACACCACGGCAAAGTGCCCATATTGCGGCCGTGTGGTAACGCTTGACGAACACGACTGGGCGCTGTGCGCGATAAAGGGAATATCGCAGACAACGAGATAGAAGATGTTTCGCCTCTCCTTTCTGAGTGGCAAGAATAGCGACGCGAGAGCATTAAGCGGAACTGATTTCGCTGAACAGACCGAAACTCCTTGAAGAGAAATAATACGCAACTACGAAGCACAAGGAGAGAATGTTGTGCAAGAGATTTTTAGTAACACCACACTGACCGTAAATCAGCTTATTGAGAAAATCGACACGGGAGAACTCGGCCTGCCGGAATTACAGCGTCCGTTTATCTGGAAAGACTCGAAGGTCAGGGATTTATTTGATTCCATGCTGCGCGGCTATCCGATCGGGTATCTCATGCTGTGGGAATGCCCTGCGCTGGACAAGAAAAAATCCATCGGTGTTGACTCGCATAGCTATGATTCTCCGAAGGAAGTTATTATCGATGGGCAGCAGCGTCTTACTTCGTTGTATGCTGTCATGAAGGGTAAGAAGGTCATTAATTCCAAATTCGATGAGAAAGCGATTGTGATTTCTTACTGTCCGTTGCAGGATAAATTCGAGGTCGGCTATTCCGCCACGAAAAAAGACCCGGAGTGGATTTATAACATCAGCGAACTGTTCACTACGAATAACACCTTCAAGTATATCGGTGACTTCATTCAGCATCTGCATGGTTATCGTGCATCCAAGGGTGAGATGCTTACTGATGAGGAACAAGGTGTTATCGCCGAGCGTATCAATGCGGTGGTCAACTTGAAATCTCATACACTCCCCGTTTTCGACATCAAATCCAATGCCGAGGAAGAGGATGTTTCGGAGATATTCGTCCGTGTGAACTCCGGTGGTGTTTCGCTGAAACAGAACGACTTTATTCTGACCTTGCTTTCTCTTTATTGGGATGACGGTCGCAGGAAAATTGAGGAGTTCAGCAAGAAATCCACCTACCCGACAAAGGGCAAGACCACATCGTATAACCAGATCACAACAGTGAGCGCACAGGACATTATCCGCGTGGTTATGGCATACGCTTTTGACAGAGCAAGATTGAAGTACGGATATAAGCTGCTCCGTGGCGCAGACTTTGACCGCCGTGGTGCTGTTGACGAGGAACTGCGTGCGCAGCGGTTTGACACCCTGAAGGCAAAACTGCCGGATGTGCTTGATGTTCATAGTTGGCATGAGTTTCTTAAGGCAATTATGAATGCAGGTTATTTGTCGGGCGATCTCATTCTTTCCGGTAATGCCATTTTCTACAGTTACGCTTTTTATCTGATTGCCAAGCACAGGTTTAATGCGTCATACAATGATAATATGCACTTCACATCGCTGTGGTTCTTTTATGCCTCGTTGATATCTCTTTACACAGGCTCATTTGAATCCACGGTTGAGAACCATCTGAACAGCATCAAGAAATTAACAACTCTCGAAGAATATAAAGATTTTATCCTGTCGAGAGTTAATGAACGGCTGACAAATGACTATTTTGATATTACGCTCCTTGGTTCTGAAGGCCTGGCGGTTTCTGGTAAAGGCAACAACGCATGGAACGCTTATGTCGCATCGTTGAATATCATGGGTGCGAAGATACTGTTCTCCAAGAGCAGCCTGCTTGTTTCAAAGCTGTTTGAACCGGGAACGGATGGAAATAGAAAGTCTCTCGAAAAGCATCATCTGTTCCCGAAGGCATACTTGAAGTCTCTTGGATACCCGGATTATAAAATCAATCAGATGGCAAACTATGCTTTCATCGATTGGAAGGACAATATGGACATCCTTGATGACGCTCCTTCGGTATATTACCCAATCGTATGTGAAGGTCATTCCAAGGATGATATTTGCCGCATGGAGGAAGAAAACGCTCTGCCGCACGGCTGGGAAAACATGGCCTACGAGGATTTCCTTGAGGAACGCAGAAAGCTGATGGCTGCAAAAATCAAGGCAGCATTTGAGAAGTTAAAAAAGAATGTGGAATGAGCTGGTATGAATATGGAAAGTAATAATTCATACCCATGTAAAAGTAGTAAAAATATGTTATTTTACTTACAAAAAAAGAATCCTTGGCGCAGACCAGCTTATTTGTGCTTAAGTAGATACAAATTATATTAACTGCCAAGCGGCAGGATGGAGCCATATCGTTTCATCCTGCCGTCTTTTTGTTTGTTATTGTTTGTTACCGCAATTATCCCTGCATCATTTCCGTCAGCTTTTCCCTTATCAGGCCCATGAGCCTTTCGTTGTCAGGCATTTCCCTGAACTCGGCGGGGTCGCAGAGCGCAGCCAGATCTTCGGAAAGATAACCTTCCTCAAATACCTCTATGCCGGCGCGGCCGAGCTTTTCCGCAAAGCCTATGAGCGCGGTATTGCCGTCCAGCTCGCCGCGCTTTTTCAGCGCGCCCGCCCATGCGGCGATGGTGGCGAGGGGGTTGGTGGAGACCTTTTCGCCCTTGAGGTGCCTTTGGTAGTGATCCACTACCGTGCCGTGGGCGGCTTCATATTCGAAGCAGCCGTCGGGGGAGACCAGCACGCTGGTCATCATGGGCAGAGGGCATGATAATGCGCCACCCCAGCCGCAATATAATGAACGAGCTGGAGAGGAGCATTTTGTCCCTGTACTCCTACGATCCGGAGCCGGACAATATCAAAATAGACAACATACTGATGCAATCCGTGAGGCTCATTGGTTATTTCCCCTCAATCGTCGCCAATGCCTATGCAATAAAACGGCACTATTTTGACGGAGATTCCCTGCACATCCATTTCCCGGTGGAGAACCTTTCCACGGCGGAAAACTTCCTCAGAATGATGCGGCCGGACAAGAGCTATACAGACGAGGAAGCAAAGCTGCTGGATATGATGCTGATGGTACACGCGGAGCACGGCGGCGGCAACAATTCCACATTTGTATGCCGCGCTCTGTCTTCAAGCGGCACAGATACCTACAGCGCCATAGCGGGAGCAGTGGGTTCGCTGAAGGGGCCTCTTCACGGCGGCGCAAACGCTAAGGTGATGGAGATGTTCCGCTACGTAAAGGAAAACGTAGACCCACATGACGATGGCTCCATAAAGGACTATCTCAATAAAATGCTGGACAGGGAGGCGGGAGACCGCTCCGGTAAGCTGTACGGACTTGGCCACGCGGTATATACCATGTCGGATCCCCGAGCCGTGCTGCTGAAGAAGTACGCCCGGCACATGGCCGAGATAAAGGGCTACGCCGAGGATTTCGACCTGCTGCAAAAGGTGGAGGAGCTGGGTATCCCACTCATACAGGAGCGCAGAAAGAGCGACGCGCCAATGTGCGCCAACGTTGATATGTATTCCGGCCTCGTATATACCATGCTCGGCATCCCGGAGGACGTATTCACGCCGTTGTTCGCCTCTGCACGTATAGCGGGCTGGTGCGCCAACCGAATAGAAGAAGTCGTCACCTGCCACCGCATAATGCGTCCCGCATACCGTGCAGTGACCATACGCGGCAAGTATGTGCCTATGGAGGAAAGGACGGCATCAAAGGCTTTGTGAACAAAATGAAAATACGGCTAAGCTGTGTTGATTTATTCATATTTTGGGCCTAATATACATTACTTGTCGATGGAATATGAGTCCATCGGCAATAACCTCCCCGGCAGCGCCGGGAGATTTAAGGAGGAAATAGGAATATGAAGAAGATCAGATACATCATATGTGTCGCTATGGCGGCGATTATGCTGCTTGCAGCTGCGGGCTGCCAGGGCGGCGAAGCGCCGGCCGAACCCGCAAACACCGCAGAGCCCACGGCTGAGCCCGCTGAAGCCACGGCTGCGCAGAGCGAGTACAACGCAAAGGCTGACGAGGCCTATAAGGCGGCCGTAGAAAAGCTGGTAAACGACAAGGTATTCCCAAACGGGGAGGACACTGGCTTTGCTGACGACTCTTCCTTCGGCGATATGGGTGAGAACAGGTATGCCATTGCGGATGTGGACAGCGACGGTAAAGATGAGCTTATAATCTCATTCACTACCGCTCCCGTAGCGGGCGAGGCGGAGCAGGTATATGGCTATAATGATGCCGACGGTACCCTTAAGCTGAAGCTCAACGAATTTCCACAGGTAACTTACTATACAAACGGAATCGCTGAGGTGGGCTGGTCCCACAATCAGGGCTGGGCAGGCGACAGACTGTGGCCCTATTCATTGTTCTTCTACAATGCCGATAAGGACGAGTACGAGATGCGCTATTCCGTAGACGCATGGGACAAGGCCCTTGCCGACAAGGACGCGGACGGCAACCCATACCCTGCCGATATAGATAAGGAAAACGCCGGTTACGTTGTGATACTTACGGAAGGCACGGAAACAAGGTATATCAGCGCATCCGAATATGAGACATGGCGCAATGATACGCTGGGCGGGGCGCAGAAGATAGAGGTCGAATACAAGCCCGTCACCGGCAGCACGGAGAAATAACAGCAGAGACCCGCCTAAAAAGGCGGGTTTTTTGCGCCCTAAAATACATAACTGGTAGATTTTGCGCATTTTTGGTAATGACAAATAAGCTCGTCCGTGATAAAATAAGTATACAAACGGGAATATATTTTCCGCTTAATTTTTACAAAGGGTTGACATTGCCATGAGTACGCAGTCTATAATCTTGGCAGGCAGGCAGGCAGGCAGGCAGGCAGGCAGGCAGGCAGGCAGGCAGGCAGGGTAAGCTCTGCTTTTTTAGCGACCCCCGGGATAATAATTAGTACCGTTATGGGATAACCATAGCGGTATTTTTTTGTTATTTTCACTGAAAAAATCATTAAGCACAAAAGAAAGAAGGGGAAAAACGAATGAAAAAATCACTTGCAGTCATGCTGGCGCTTATCATGGTGCTGTGCATGATACCGACAACCGCGTTGGCGGCGAACGGTACTGGACATCAGATTTCAGTAAAAATCTATAAGGTCGTTCTTGATAGCAGCAAACCTTTAGGGTATCAGAATCCCGAACTTGTTAATACTATTACTGTAATCTGTCAGGACGCAACCGGACATAGCGGATATAATCATTCTGTTAAATTAAAAGAATTCTACCCGACTAACTTCGGCCTTCCAACTACCGACTGGACCGGATGGCAGTTTGACTCTTATTACACTAAAGGAAAAGACAATAACACCTTTTATAATTTTACAAGCAGTAGAGTTAATGCAACGGCTAACGTAACAGGCAGCGAACCATATTCCTGTTCTAAGAATTTTTATCTGGTGTATAAAGAGGCTGCTCCTCAGACCCAAGATATTACCTTGACTTATAATGCTAACGGCGGCAGCGGCGCACCTGAGCCTCAGACACAGACGGTAGAAAGTGGCAAAGAAGCTACCTTTACAGTAAATAGTAAGGAACCCACCAGAACTAACTACGATTTTAAGGGATGGAGCACCGCCAAGAATGCTGCGGCCGCAGAGTATAAGGGTGGAGATAGCATAACAATAAGCCAGGATACCACCCTTTACGCCGTGTGGGCAAACCATGAGCATAAGGATGAAAACAGTGACGGCTACTGCGACACTGACCATGAGTGCATGCATGAGAAGGACCAGGGCGGTTACTGCATTGTAGATGGTTGTACGCATCCTCATGAAGGCGATGGCGCATGTTGCCCGAAGAAATCGGATAATAAGCCCGAACGGCCCGAACCCGAAGACACTTCTAAGCCGTTCATTGAACTGACCGGCGAAGAAGTTGTAAAGGTACACTGCACTAATGATAATGCAAATCATGCCGACAAGAACAAGAGCTATGGTTTGATGCATGACGGCTATACCGTCGGTGACGTGAAAGATGATGCAACGAACGGCTATACCTGCGACATTACCGTGAACCCGGATAAATATGTCGAGGCTTACAATACAGACATCAGTGTAGACCATACCCTTGCCCCGGCAGGCCAGACCGGCACGATACATCTTAAATATGATAAAGAAGCGCAAAATTGGAAGCTTGCTAACCCCAGCGGCGTTCCTGTCGTTTTCAATGTAAAGTGCGACAATACTCAGCCGCCGCTCGATACCATCACCATCGAGGTTTCCAAGAGGTGGCATGATGATAGCGATACTGTCACAAAGCCGGATGAGATTACCGTACTACTTTTGGCGGACGGCAAAGAGGTCGATAGGGCTCCCATAAAGTATGTAAATGGCGCGTGGTCTCATTCGTTCGGTGCTAAGCCTGCCAACGATAACGGTAAGCCCATTAACTACACCGTAAAGGAAGAAGATGTCAGCGGCTGGACGCCGTATTATTGGACTGCCGGACCCTGGAATAACCTACTGGCCTTCCAGATCCACAACGTACCCACGGAAAAGACAAGGGAGATCAAGGTAACCAAGAAGGTTTCAGGCGATGGGGCGGATAAAGCAAAGTATTTCGACTTCAAGGTGACCCTGCTTGAATACAGTAATGGTGACATGGAAACACAAGTCGGTTGGTACCAACTCGGCGGCACCAACACATTTGGCGGCGTTACATTCACCAAGGGCGTAGCGACCTTTAAGCTCAAAGACGGCGAGAGCTTTGAGATAAAGGGCATACCGAGTAACTTACAATACAAGGTCGAGGAGGTTGCTCCCAGCGGATATACCGTGAAGGTGAACGGCAGCGCGGGCAGCTCAATAAACGGCGCCTTTACGGACGCTAAGACCGTAAATATCACTTTTGAGAACGTTAAGGAGTCAGGTACTAACCCCACTCCCACTCCCACTCCCACTTCCACCCCCGGCGGCGGCAATGGCGGCGGCGGTCACTGGCATCCCACCACTACCCCCGTTCCCGTAATAGTCATACCCCCCAAGACCGGCGATATGACGATATGGCAGAGCATACTGCATTTCCTCGGGATAAGATAAAAAACAGATAAAAGCATGGGACGCGGAGATTTTCCGCGTCCCTTTTTTGCCCCTTTTAAATTATCGCATCATGTTGCCGTTCATGTTGTTCTCGGCGTATTCTATCATGCGTTTTACCATTTCGCCGCCAACGGAGCCCGCGTCCCTGGCCTTGATATCGCCATTGTAGCCCTGCTTAAGGTTTACGTTCAGAGAACGCGCAACTTCCATCTTGAAGTTGTCCAGTGACTGTTTAGCATCGGGTACTACTATCTTATTGCTGCGTGCCATTCTGTTTTCCGCCTCCTTTCCTTCGGTTTATGGTCTTAATATCCCCGGAAAGGGTAAGGAATATGAATGACAATATATGTTTTTTAATTTTTTTGAATCAACTCTAATTTCGGGCGATCTCGCCCTCCATGGCCTCCAGCCTGCTCCACGCTCTGTGTATCAGCGGCGAAGCCTCCTCCATGGCCTGCCTGTCGGACAGTATCTCCTCCGCCGCGTCCTTTGCCTCCTTCATGACGCTTATGTCCATGGCCAGACTTGCCGCCGCAAATTCCGAAATGCCGTGCTGCTTTTTGCCCAGGAACTCGCCGGGGCCACGCATCATAAGGTCAGTCTCGGCTATTTCAAAGCCGCTGTTTGTCTTGACAAGCGTAGATAGCCGCTGCTGCGCCGCTTCGCTGCTGTCCCCGCTCAATAAGAAGCAATAGGACCGCTTATCCCCCCGGCCCACCCTGCCCCGAAGCTGATGCAGCTGGGCAAGGCCGAACCTATCGGCGTTTTCTATGGCCATTATCGTGGCGTTTGGAACGTCCACGCCTACCTCTATAACAGTAGTAGCTACCAGCACTCCTGTCTCACCGCGGCGGAAGGCCTCTGCTGCCTTTTCCTTGGCGGCGTTGGACATTTGCCCATGCAGCAGCCCCACGGGAACGCTGAGCTGCTTTCTGAGCTCCTCATAAAGCTCCACCGCGCCCTGAACGTCCTCCAATGCGTCGCTGCCCTCTACCAGCGGACATACGATATACGCCTGCTGTCCGGCTTTCGCCTGTTCCTCTATAAATTTATACATATCCTGCCGCTTGTGCTCCGGCACAAGGCGCGTGGCCACAGGTTTTCTGCCCGGCGGCAGTTCGTCTATGCAGGATACCGACAGATCTCCGTAAAGTATCATCGCGAGGGTGCGCGGTATTGGCGTGGCGCTCATTATAAGCACATCCGCCGCGCTGCCCTTGGCCCCGATAGTCGCCCGCTGCTTTACGCCAAATCGGTGCTGCTCGTCCGTTATCACCATGCCGAGATCGCGAAACTCCACATCGCCCTGTAAAAGTGCGTGTGTACCTGTAACGGCCTTTGCGGTGCCGTCCGCTATGCGCGCAAGCTCCGCCTCCCGCTCGGCCTTCTTCATTCCGCCCTTTAAATATGCCACATTTTCTGCTCCGAAAATCTTGCAGAGCGTTGTGTAGTGCTGTGCCGCGAGTATTTCGGTAGGCGCCATAAGGACCGCCTGCTTTCCGTTTTTCATAGCCGCATACATGGCATAAAGTGCTACGGCGGTCTTGCCGCTGCCCACATCTCCCTGAAGCAGCCTGTTCATGAGCCGTTCGCCCGCAAGATTGCGCCGTATCTCCTCCATAGCTTTGAGCTGGGCGTTGGTTGGTTCGAAGGGCAAAAGCTTTATAAAGCTGCTCATCGTTCCTTCCAGCTTCAGCGGCTGCTCCCGTTTCGGCAGGCTATACTGCATCATAGACAGCGTAAGGCTGAACATCAGCGTATCCTCAAAGGCCAGCCTTTGCCGCGCCGCCTTTATTTCCTCCATATTGCCGGGGAAATGAAGGCCCCGAAGGGCATCATAAAGGCCGATAAGGCCATACTTTTGCCGCATGGAGGCAGGCAGACTCTCCTCTATCCCTTCACTGCAGCCCTCAAGAACTGCTTTGACCGTATCCCGCAGCAGCTTTTGCGAAAGGCCGGCACATACAGGATATACCGGCAGTATACCCGGCAGCTCCCGGTATATGCTGGGATTTATCATCTTTACGCCATGCATTCTGTCCACCCTGCCGCAGGCGTAAACGCACTCGCCCGCCACTACCGCCTTCATTCTGTACGGTTGGTTATACCAAGTGAGATTGATTTCGCCGCTCTGGTCAAAGGCGCGGGCGGTAGTGATATCCAGCCCGCGGCGCACCCGGGCAAGCTTGGGATCGCTCTTGAGCTTCAGCTCCAAAGCCACGTAGTCCCCGTGCTTTGCGCCCATTATGCATGATGTCTTTGAATAGTCCAAATATTTTCTTGGAAAATGATACAAAACGTCATGCATGGAAAAAAGGCCCAGCTTGCCGAAAGCTTCGGCTTTGCGTGGGCCAATTCCTTTTAAATCGGTTATGCTGTCAGTCAGCTTCATTCATGCATTATTCTACGGATATATAGTAGTAATACAGCGGCTGTCCGCCGGGTATGGCTATGATCTCGGTATCAGGGAGCTTCGCCATGATCCTTTCGGAAAGCTCGTTTGCCTGCTCCTCGGTAACGCCCTCGCCAAAGTACAGCGTCACCATAGCTTCCTCCCTGCCCTCAAGCATCTTTTCTATAAGAGAAAGCGTAGCGTCCTCCACGGTCTTGCCCACGGAGGTTATGGCGTTGTCCTTGAGGCCGATTATATCGCCCTTGGCTATAGTCAGGCCGTTGCAGGAGGTATCCCTTACGGCATATGTAACTGCGCCCGATACGACGTTTGCCGCAGCCTTTTCCATGCGCTTGCGGTTTACCTCCGGAGTATTCTCGGGGGCATAAGCCATTGCCGCCGCCATTCCCTGCATCATGGTCTTTGTAGGTATGACTATTACGTTGCGGTCGGAAAGCTCCGCCGCCTGCTGGGCCGCCATGATTATATTGGAGTTGTTTGGCAGCACGAATACGTTCCTGGCGTTAGCCTTGCGTATGGCCTTTGCTATGGTGTCTATGCTGGGATTCATGGTCTGGCCGCCGGAGATTATCACGCCTACGCCGGCGCCTGTAAACTCGCTGTCCATGCCCTCGCCTGCGCTTACCGCTACCATGGCGTTCTCGGTCTCGTTCTTTTTGATGTTCTCCTGAATGGCGCGGTTCTGCTCCCTCATGTTCTCTATCTTGACCTTATCCAGCTCGCCAAGGCAGAGCGCCAGCTGCAAAGCCTTGCCCGGCATGTTGGTGTGGACATGTATCTTAATAAAGTCGGCATCGTGGGCAACTACTACGGAGTCGCCTATCTTCATGAGCTTATCACGGAACTTTTCCAGGTCGCCCTCAGTGAAGGACTCCACAAGATGTATGACGAAAAACTCAGTGCAGTAGCCAAACTTTATGTCATTTACGTCTTCCAGCGAAAGGTCGCTCTCCTCCGCCGGGGCCGCTTCCTGCTGCTCTGCCACATAATCGTCTATGGCATCTCCGTCCACCACCATCTTAAAGCCTCGGTATATGGTCATAAGACCCTTGCCGCCGCTGTCCACCACGCCCGCTTCCTTGAGCACAGGCAGCAGCTCCGGCGTCTGCCGCAGGGCTTCCTCGCCGCTTTCTATCATTACGTCGATAAGGCCGAACACGTTTGCGCCCTGATTGAACTCGCCCTCTACCGCAGTGCTTATCATGCGCGAAACGGTAAGTATGGTTCCTTCCTTGGGCTTCATCACTGCCTTGTAGGCGGACTCGGTACCCATGCGCAGCGCGTTGGCCAGCAGCTCCGCGTCCATCTCCTCACAGCCCTTCAGCGCCTTTGCAAAGCCGCGGAATATCTGTGAAAGTATAACGCCGCTGTTTCCCCTCGCTCCCTTGAGCGCGCCCAAAGATGCTGCCGCGGCTACCTCTCCTACCGTACTTCCGCCGTTGCAGGCTTTTATTTCCTTTACAGCAGACTGCATTGTCATGGACATATTTGTTCCCGTGTCGCCGTCCGGCACGGGAAATACGTTCAGTGAGTCCACATACGCTTTGTTCTTTTCCAGCAGGGCAGCGCCTGTCAGGAACATCTCCTTGAGGAGCGCCCCGTTTATTGTAGTATTATTCAAATCGATATCCTCCATGCATAGCCCGTTGAAAGGTATGCGCCCTTGATTAAACTATGCGCTGATGCTTTCAACGTGTATATTCACGTTGGCTACCTTGATACCGGTAGTCTCCTGAACGCGATAGCGAACGTTGTCTATCATGTTTTTGGCCACCACGGGCAGTGAAACGCCGTAGACCATGGTGACGTACAGGTCGATATCCACCTCGTCGCCCTCGCCGAGGAAGGAGACCTTCACGCCGCGCTTCTTGTTGGCCTCGCTGCCGACCAGCTTCAGTATGGCATCCGTGGCGGTCTTTGCGCTCATGCCTACCACGCCGTAATTTTCAGTCGCGGCATAGCCCGCCACCGTTGCGATTATATCCTCACTGATGGTAACTTTTCCGTATTCGTTGTTAATAGTTCCCGGCATTGTACAATACCTCCTTTTTGGCTTTACATAATATTGCTTTTATATTTTAAACCATATTCCTTATTTACGCAAGAAATACGGCCTCCTAACCGACTTATGAACGTAAAATTTTACAATATAACCATATTTATGCAGATTAAATGTCCCCAGGCATAGCCGAAACCAAGGCCGTAGATAAAGCTGAACTTGCTGTAAAGATCCTTCCTGAACAGATGATACCTCAGATATGAAAGGCTGTACGATGCCGGCGCGGGCGCGTTGCATGAGCGTTTTCAGTACCATCAGTTGACAAGAGCACACAAGCCCGAAAGGCTTGTTTTGGTACGCTCCTGCGTTCTCGTCGCTTGTATTACATCCAGTAGTACTGCGCTCCTCGGCCTTGGATCGCCCTCAAAACAAGCTCTTTAGGGTCTTCGAGTTTTAGAAGCCAAAGAGTATGGCAGAACAAGGAGGACGAGTGCAGAAATACTGGTTGTATTTCAAATGAGGACGACACAGTTATGCCGTGCTGTTTGGCTTCTAAAACCTTGTGTGTCCTTGTCAACTGATGGTAACCATATTTAACACAAGAGCCCGTCTAATCCGGGCTTTTTTCTATACATATTCTTTTAAATTCCTCCGCCTCCCATCCCGTCACCTTTGTCATTTGCGCTATATACCCTTCTATCGAATAAAATCTTTTATCCAATGTATCCAGCGCCGCAGCAAGCCAGCAGGGGCAGGCGGCGAAAAAGCCCAAAACGTAATTTGCTGCGCGCTCATCGCCGCTGAGAGCAAGGGCGGCTGACTGTGCCTCCTCCAGCTCATGGGAAAGGGCGGTGTTGGTATATAGATAATCCGCGTATATGGCGCTGTCCTCTGCGCCCAGAAGGCGAAGAAGCAGGGCGGATATCACCCCCGCCCTGTCCTTGCCGGCAGAGCAGTGGTATATCACCGCGCCTTCGCGCTGTTCCACCACAGTGCGTATTATACCTTCAAGGCACCTTCCTGCATCGGCTGACAGCACCATACCGCTATATACCTCCCGCATGCGCTGTGCCGATGCAGGCTCGCTACAGCGGTAGCCTTCCAACATGTCCTCTACCTTATCCGGCAGTGTGCGCTTGCTCTGGACGAACCTGCGGCGGCCATTTTCGGTTATGGGTATATGTATATACTCCGCGCCGGGTATCTCCGGATCGGGGTGATAGGCCCGCTCGTTTTCGCTTCGCATATCGTATACTGCGGCTATGCTGCCAAGCTTTTCAATATCTTTATCCTCAAGCCGCCACAAAGCTCCTGAGCGAATCAGCCGCCCCGGCTTCACATATCCGTTCTTTACTTTTATTCCGCCCATATCCCGAAGGTTGGGGCAGCCTGCTATTCTTTCCATCTATTCCTCACCGAAATACCTGTATAGCACCTTTACGAACTCGGGTATGCTGCGGCGCACGGAAGCGGCAGCGCTGTCCTTCGCCATGTCCGCTTCGGCGGCAAGGCATTCTCCCGCGTATTCAAGCAGCTGCACCGGTGTAACGGTTTCACCCGTGCGGCAGGAATACAGCCTCGCCATAAGCTCCATAGCCTCAGGTCTGTTTATCAGGGCAAAGGACGAGAATATGCAAAGCCCCAGATTTTCCATTATGAATATCTGCCGGTATAACAGCTCCAGATCGCCTATATCCCCAAGCTCCGGGCAGAGTTTATGCAGGCTCATACGCCGCTCGGAATCCTTGGTATTTGCCGGCCTGGTCACCCGCCGCTGTATATCCTCCCTATCCGGATAAAGCCTGCCGAGGGCGGCGGTCCCGCCGCCTATCAGTCTCCCCGGGACGCTGCCCCTTGCCGTTTCTTCTATGAGCGAAAGCAGCGTTTCTGACGTTTTGGGCAGCTTTGCGAGCTCTATATACATGGCTGCCGTATATACGAACTCCGTAGCGTTGAGGCCCAGGGACATTCCCCGTTTGGAAAGTGCCGACGCGGTGCGGTCCAGCTCCTCTTCCGAAAGTTCGCCGAAGCAGTGCGCCATCGCCGCCCGCACCTCCGCCTCCTCAGGAGCAGAAAACACATGGCCGTTTCCGGCACTGTGGCGGTTCAGACAGCCTATTACGCAGCCCGGGGCGCAGCAGTAGTTGAGTCTGCCTGCTTTCTCCGGCCTGCAGGGCTTTTTGCCCTTGGGCAGCTCAGGTATGGCGTTTTTGTTTTTTAATAAGTGAAGTATGGTGATGGACCCCAGCCCCGGCAGCGCGCCGCCGCATATGGGGTCGTCTATTATCAGCCGCGCCAGGGCCTTGCCGTCCCGGATAAGCCGCTCTTCATCAGCGCACTCAGCGCCGAAGTACTTATTGCATTTTACTATTACTGCCCGGAGGTTCTTGCTGCCCGGCACATCTCCGAAGCTGCTCCTCGGGCAGGTGAAGCGCGGCGTTCCCTCGGGGTATGTAGTAAAGAGGCCGCTCAGCGGAAGCCGCATATCCCCGGCGGGGCCTGTGCCTATAACCGCGCAGTCCGAGCCGTACTTTTTACGGATATTCTCTACAATATCGCCGCAGGTAAGGCCGTCCATCCCGGGTACGGGGAATATGCGGACAGCATCGCCGTCCATATAAACCGCACAGCGCCCGCATTCATACCTGCCCTTTATCACCAGCCCCGATATGCCCAAAGAGGCCAGCTTCTGGGGCATATCCCCGGTTATGCTGGTTACCGCAAAGCCATTGTCCGACCGGGCGGCTACTGTGGCCCGGGTAGCGCAGGGTACGTGGCAGCCGGTGAGCAGACCGGGAACTACAACGAATGTGTTGTCGGGTGAAAGCCTTTCGCAGCCCTCTTTAGAGTGGCGGCGTATGAGCTCCATGGCGAGGCCTCGGCCGTAATGGCCGGTGGGAACGGCTTCTTCCTTTATGCTTTTATTCGTAAGGTCTATTATCAGTATGCGGGACACGCTAATTTTCCTTTCCCTTCATGTGGTCTGCGTTTTTGCCGTATCTGACAGACTGTATCTCCGCCATTATGGCTATGGCTATTTCCTCCGGAGTTTCGCCGCCTATATCCAGGCCTACCGGCGTATATACCGAATCCAGCTGTTCATCGGATACGCCTTTTGCCCTGAGCTTATCAAAAAGAGCCGCGACTTTCTTGCTGCTGCCTATCATGCCGATGTAGGCGGCGTTTTTGCCGAGAGCGCCTGCCAGAGCCTCCCCGTCGCAGGCGTGGCCGTGGGTAGCTATTACGAAATACGCTCCCGCCGGTATGTTCATCGCAGATATTTCGCCTTCAAAGTCCTTCACCCCTACAAATCGGCTGGCTGTCTCTATTTTGTCCGCTATGGCATCCTCCGGCCTGTCATCTATGAGAATGGTATCGAAGCCTACGAACTCCGCAAGCTTCAGCATGCAGCCGCCAACGTGGCCCGCGCCGCACATAACCAGCAGCGGCCGTGGTATGAATACCTCAATCAATACGCTGACATGGCCGCCGCAGGTCATGCCGGTATCCGATGACGGGGATGTAAGGTCGTAGGATTTGAAGGCGTTTTCACTGGACTGTATGCATTTTTGCGCATCCCGTATGGCAAGCAGCTCGACAGCCCCGCCGCCAACGGTGCCCTTTGAGCTGCCGTCGGGGTATACTATCATCTTGCCGCTGCTTCGGGGTGTGGAGCCGTCGGACTGCACTATTGTAACCACGGCGAAGCTCTTGCCCGCGTCGTATGCCGCCGCCTGTTCCTTGACTATATCTATTGCGTTCATATTGCCTCCGTACTTAGTTTTTTAATATGTGAATACGCATATATCCCGCATATTGCCAGGGATGCGGCGTTGCTTATGAGATAGGCCAGCCACGGCCCGCTCTGCCACATGCCGGGGCGTGTCAAAAGATATGTCAGCGGTACCTGTACCGCCCATACCCTTATAACCGTTGCGGCGAGGGTAGGGAATCCGCTGCCCAATGCCTGCAATACCGATGTCAGCGTCATTTCCATGGCTATCATGGGGTACGCACAGAGGCATATACTCCAATAGGCCATTCCAGCCTCCGCAAGCTCCGGGTCGGGGGTAAGCAGCCCCCATATGCCGCCGCTGAAAAGTCCTGCTGCGGCGGTAAGGCAAACCGCCGGCAGCGTGCTCCAGAGGCATAGCCTCCGGCACAGCGGCCCTATGGCGGCCTTATCCCTTTCCCGTGATATAACTGTAACCGTCACCGAACACATTGCCATGGCCGGCAGGTAAAAGAACGGCTCCAGCCGCCCGCCCAGTCCCTTTACACTTAGCAGCAGCGGGGAAAAGGAAAGCATGAGGCTGTTTATCAGGGCGTTGCCGGTAGGGGACACGGCTTTGGACAGGCTAACAGGCAGCGCGATCGCTGCGAAGCCATTAAGGGCGCCCTTGGGCAGCGGCGCGTCGCCGGCGGTATCCGGCAGCATGGCTTTAAAGCGTTTTGCCCCGTAAACGCAGGCCGCAAGCCGCGATATAAGCGTTCCCCATCCGATACCCGGCAGGTCGAATGCATTATAGCACATATAGCTTACGATCGACTGCGCCAGCACAGATATGAATGTCATATACATGCCGGACTTTGTATCTCCTAAGCCCCTGGTACAGGATACCAGCAGGCTGTATAAAAGCAGCGCCGGGCTGCCTATGAGATACGGCAGCATGTACAGGTAGCCGAGGCTACGCATATTGGAAAGCCCGGCAAAGGCAGGGTAGAGCAGTGCTCCTGCAAGCAGAGACATTGTAAGCCCGGATATAAGCGTCAGCAGAAGGAATGCGCGGACGCAGGCCTTGTGTGAAGCTTCCCAGCTTCTATCCGCATACGCCCTGCCGGTGGCGGCGTTGGCGGCTATGCCGAGGCCGTAACTCACCGTAGTGATAATGGTTATATACGGCCCGCATATGCCCATTACCGCAAGCTCTTGTGAACTGTTCACGCTTACAAGTATGCCCTCAAAGGCTGAACCCAGCTTTTGCGCAAGCGTCAGCAGCAGCACCGGCCACAGCAGCCGCCATATTTCACGGTCTATGCTGTTTTTCATAGCGCCTTGCCCATCAGGAAGCTGTCGCCGCTTTGCAGAAGCTCTATGTCGCCGTATATCAGTGAAAGCTTCTTCTTTACCTCATCCGCTTTGGCACGCCGCATATCCAGCGCGCCCACGAGACGGCCCTCCTTTAACAGCAGCAGCCTGTCGCAGTAGGCCATGGCGAAGTTGGGATCGTGGAGGGTTATAAGCCCCGCCTTATTTTCTTCCTTTATAAGCTCCCGTATCTTCGAGAGTACCATGTGCCTGTTCAGAAAGTCCAGCGCGCTGTCCGGCTCGTCCATGAGCATCACGGGGGAATCCTGCACAATGCACCGGGCAAGTATCACTATCTGCCGCTGGCCCTGACTTAAAGCGCCAAAGTCCTTTTCTGCGAACTCCGCGCAGTTCAGCCGCTCCATGGCGGCAAGTGCCGCACGCTTATGCACAGACGATGGGGATTCCAGCAGGCCCAGCTGTGAGTTGAAACCCATCAGCACCACATCGAGGGCGGTGCGTCCTCCCTGCAGGCTGCAAATCTGAGGTATAAATGATATAAGCCTGGCCCGCTTTTTCTCGTTGAGTCCCTTACACTCGGTATCTGCCGCTATACAGCTGCCCTCCATTGGCAGAAAGCCGCAGCAGGCGTGGAGTATTGTGGTCTTGCCGCTGCCGTTCAGTCCCAGGAGGGCGCAGAACTCGCCCTTGGCTATGTCCATGCTTACGCCGTGCACTATCTCGTTTTTGCCGTATGAGATTTTTACTTTATCAAGTGAAAACAGCCCGCTCACGATACATCCTTTCCCCTCGCGCAGAGGAAGTATATGAGTATTGGCACTCCTATTACGGTGGTGAGTATGGATATGGGAAGTTCGGCACTGTACAGTACACGGGCCAGTATATCCGCCGTCAGCACGACGAATGCCCCCACAAGGCCGCTCATTATTATCGTAGTTGAATCGTTGCGGCGGAGCATCAGTCTCGCCGTATGGGGCGCTATGAGCCCCGCGAAGGATATAAGACCGGTGACGCTTATTATAGAGCCTACCATCAGGGTAGACAGCGCCAGCACTGCCGCGCGGACAGGCCGCAGCCTCACGCCTAAGGCCCTGCATTCATTGTCGCTCAGTGACATCAGTTCTATCTGCCTCCTTAGCAGCAGTATGCCTGCAAGGCCAATGAGGAACATAGGCCGTATCGATAGAAGCTTGGACAGGGTTGTATTGCCGAAGGTACCCATCTCCCAGTATTCCATAGCGGCAAGCTCATTTTCCGGATCCGCAAAGTACTTAAGGGCCATTATAGCAGCCTTTGATATGGCGTTTATTACTATGCCCGCCAGGACATAGGTTGACGTTGACCGGGATCGGGTAGCCTTGACCAGCAGCATAACGCACACCACGGCGATAAGCCCTCCCCAGAAGGCGCCTGCCGCTATGGCAATCATGCCGGAGGTGGATACGGATACTATGGCTACAGCCGCGCCGAGGTTGGCGCCCCCCGCTATGCCTATGATGTCAGGTGATGCAAGAGGGTTCTTGAATATTATCTGATATACGCTGCCGGCAATGCCGAGACCTATGCCGGCTATCAACGCCATTACTGTGCGGGGCAGGCGCAGGGTAGTGAATACTTTGCGGGTCATCGCCTGAACCTGCTCTCCCTTAAGCATGGCCTGTATATCGGCAGTCGTAATGGTGTATTTGCCTACGCAAACCGAAACCACCGCAGCCGTGATTACGGCTGCGGTAATAACTGCAAACAGTATTGGCGTAAGCCTGTTTTTTATTTTGCTGTTCACTAATTTATATTATCTGAAACGTTATGCTGCCTTTTCAACGGTCTCGCCCAGTATGGAAGAAGTATCCATATCGAAGCCGTAGAAGGTCTTGTAGAAGTCGGCCGCGTCAGCGGCGAACTCTTCCATGGTGTATACTTCGGGATGCAGCTTGGCGGTCATCCACAACATGCCCAGAACGCCGGAGGGAACCGGTGAATCCCATGCTTCAAAGCCCGTGGGCATATTGTACACCGCGCCGTTCTTTACGGCGGCGACTTCCTTAAGCTGCTCGTCCGACATCACTTCGTCGGCAGTAAAGTCGGGCTGGCCGTTTGCCATGTTATTGGTGGGTATGATTATCACATCGGGGTTCATGGCGATAAGCTGCTCGTATGATATGTCGGTCCAGGAGTCTCCCTCCAGAGAATCGCCTGCGTTTTTGCCGCCCGCGGAGGTTACGATTGATGCCTGATACATATCCTTAGGCGCGGTTGTGAGGTAGGAGCTGGTGCCGCACATATATACTGTGGGCTTGTCGGCATCGGCTATGTTTGCGGTAAGTCCTTCTACCTTCTTCATTACTTCATCTTTTATGCAATGCGAAACCCGTAAAAGCTCGAAAAAGTGGCGTTCAGCCACTTTTTCGACAGTATCTGCCTTCGCACAACCCCGATGGCATTTTTGTTTTACTTACTTAACGTTGCAGACGTAGCGGTAGAAGGGCGCCAGCTCCTCCATAGCCGTCTTTACCTCATCGAATATACCTGCGTTCATGGTGGGCGCAAGGCTGTGGCTCTCATAGCACAGGCTCATGCCCTTGAGATTGAGATAGGGCTTTATATCCTCTGGTGCAGCCGGCACCTTGTCCTTCTTGTAGCTTTCGCCCTCCACTGTGTACCTCTTCAGCGCCGGTGCATTTATCACTCGCCTGAAGCCCTCCGGATCCGCCATGGCATGGGCGCGAAGTCCGTTCATCACCTCAAGGTTGGTGCAGTACATGCCGCTGCCGTAGCCGTAGCCCGTTGGAGATATCTCAAAGTACATGCACAGGCTCTCCCCCATACTGCGGCCGTCCCGGCGGAAGCCCAGCCACATGTGATCACGGTAGGGCAGCTTGTTCTTTGAATATCTGGTGTCACGGTTTATGCGGGAAACTATCGTCGTGAGCCTGGGATTGAACTCCGAATCTATATCCAACATGGTAGGCAGCAGCATCTCTCCCAGCCGGCATAGCGGCTTATAGACGTACTCTTTATACCGCCAGCGGTTTTCATCCATCCACTGCTTATTGTTATTGAACCCCAATTCCGTTAGGAATATATATGCTTCCGGCTTAAACCCGCAGAATTTTTCAGGCATTATGAACACCCCTGTTCTTTCTTTTTGCAAATACGTCCTTCCATTCCACCTGCGACAGCATCAGTGCTGCAACCACCATCAATCCTCCCACAAGCATGCGCGCCGTCATAGTCTCATGTAGAAATATCACGCCGAATATACACCCAAAGGCGGATTCGGTGCTCATGAAAAGCGTCGCGTACTCGGGGCTCGCGTACTTTACCCCAACGTTTTGCAGCGTAAGGCCTATGAGCGTGCAGGCTATTCCGCAGTATGCCAGAGCAAACACCGTATCTCCTCCCATATTTACGGGGGGCTGTTCAAACAGCAAAGCCGCTATCCAGCCGTACAGCGCGCTGAACCAGAACTGGAGACAGGTCAGCTGCATTAAGTCATACTTCTTGGCATATCCGTCCACCAGTACTATCTGTATAGCGTACCCCAATGAACAGCAAAGCGTAAGTACGTCGCCTATGTTGATGCTTCCTCCGCCGTCAGTAGTGAGCAGCGCTATGCCAATTATCATCATTACGGCAGCCATCCATACCTTGCCTTCCGGCCGGCGCTTTTGCATTATCCACAGCAGCAGCGGCACCAGCACAACGTAAAACGCCGTGATGAGCGCATTTTTGCCGGCCGTGGTAAACATCAGCCCGTAGGTCTGCACCGCAAAAGCACCGTATATATACAGACCCAGATTGGCCCCGGCCTTTATCTTTTCAAATGTGACGGGACCTTTGGTAAACAGAGTATAGCTAAGGCCCAGAGCCGCTATGGTAAACCGTATTGCAAGTATATAGTTCGTCGACATGCTGTCCAGCGTATTTTTCATTACCACAAAGCCGCTGCCCCATATCATTCCTGTTATCAGCAGCGCCATGTTGGCCAATCTTCTTTTCATTGCATCATTAACAGTCATACTTATCTGCCTTCTCGCTTCGTATAACGGATAATCTATCACAATGCCGCCCATAAATCAACGGCAAAATCACATGTTTTGCGTCAATAATTTGCATATTATTCCACCGACACCAGTAAAACTCCATGGATTAGCGCATATTTATTCGTTACACTTATTCCGTAACAGATGGGGGCAGCTATCCCCATGCTTTACCAAGGAGGAAAACCAAATGAATAAAACAGCGATATCAATTATAGCAGCACTGTTTATGCTGCTTACCCTCATACCATCCCCAGCCCTTGCCGCCCGCCCATGGCCCTCACCTACGCCGACGGCCCCAGTCTCGCCGGTACCCACTGCGGAGCCTACTCCTGTAGCTTCGCCGGGGCCTTCCGCCGAACCCACGCCTACCGCTTCACCGGAACCTACGGCGTCGCCAAAACCTACGGACACGCCTGAACCCACCGCATCGCCCGAATCTTCGGTCTCCCCGGAACCCGCAGCTACCCCAAGGCCATCCCCCACCCGCACCCCCCGGCCTACGTATAGGCCTATTCCCACCTACAGGCCAAGGCCTACGGAACGTCCTTGCCTCCACGAGCACGTTTACTGCTGCAATTGCAAAAAGTGCGTTCTCTGCGGCAAATGCACCTGTAAGGTACCATGTCCCCAGCTCGTCACCCCCAAGACCGGTGATACAGGGGCTCTCTGCCTCATAGCATTGGCACTTATTGGCGCTGCCGGTGTAGAAGTGATAAAGCGCAAGGGCGGACGCAATAAGTAATAGCGGATAAAGGGATATTTGATAATTTTATTTAAAAAAAGTTGCAAAAAGAGTTGCAACGAAAAAAGCAAGCGCCTGAATCCTTAGAGATTCAGGCGCTTTTAATGGTGGAGCATAGCGGACTCGAACCGCTGACATCCACACTGCCAGTGTGGCACTCTACCAACTGAGCTAATGCCCCGTTTTGCAACGAAGATTATTATAATACATCATTGCGGATTTGTAAAGCATAATTTTAGGATTTAATCGTTTCTTTTAAAATATTGGTACATCGTGCATACCATTCCGCCGTTGCTCAGCTTGCGGCGCTTGTCCGCCCGCTTGCCATATATTCTCTCGAAATCCCGGTATGCGGTGATAACGCTCACCTGCCAGTTATCCAGCTCGTCGAACTTGTGCCGCATTTCCCGGTACAGCGCCTCCGCCTCCCGCTTTTCCATCATGCGCTCACCATAGGGAGGGTTGCAGACTATAAGGCCGCCGGATTTATCAGTAGAAAGCTCCTTCAGCGGCGCTACCTTCCAGTTTACCATCACTCCCGCCTTCTTGGCGTGCTTTTTACAGAGATCTATACTGCGGGCATCAATGTCGCTGCCCAGTATGTCGGGCCGACCGTCTATGCGGCTGTCGCGGGCCTCCTGCCGCGCCCTGTCAAACAGGCTTTTGCCGCCGGCAAATTCCCATTCCTCCGCTGCAAATGGCCGGTTCAGGCCGGGAGCCATGTTGTTGGCGATCATTGCCGCCTCAATGGGCATTGTGCCGCTGCCGCACATGGGGTCTATAAGCGGCCTGTCGCCCCTATAATGGGAGAGCAGGAGCATTGCCGCCCCCAAGGTCTCGGCAATAGGCGCGGCGACGTTATACGTGCGGTAGCCCCGTCGGGAAAGCCCCGCGCCGCAGCAGTCCAGCGCCACAGTAACCACGTCCCGCAATATGCCTATCTCTATTATCACCTCTCCGCCTGTCTCCGGCAGCCGCTCCGTTCGGTACGCGGCCATGAGGTTTTCCACTATGGCCTTCTTTGCTATGCGCTGGCAGTCGGATACGCTGAACAGCGTGCTCTTGGCGCTCTTGCCGTTTACGTGTATGAAGCTGTCCCTTTTGAGGTAATCCCGCCAGCTTACGGCCTTCACGCCCTGAAACAGCTCCTCAAAGCTCCTGGCCTCAAAGCTTGCCACCTCCATGAGCACCCGTTCCGCCGTCCTAAGCCACAAGCAGGCCTTTGCCATAGTCTGATAATCCCCGAGGAACAGCACCCTCGCGTCCTCCACCCTTTCCACCTCTATGCCAAGGCGCCTGAGCTCAAGGGATACTACGCTTTCCAGGCCTATTTTGCAGGTCGCTATAAATCTCATTCCTTGCTTTCTCCTTTGTTCAGCTTGCCCATGGCGTTGTTGAAGCGAACCATACTTATTCCGTATTTGCTGCAAAGCTCAAGCTTTGTGACCTCCACGCCACACTTGCGGCATGCCTCGTACTCGAGGGCCGCCGCAATGGCCATCTTCTGCCCGTTGGAGATCGGCGGGTAACTCGAAAGGCCGTTTACATATTTGCCCCATAGCTTCACGGCTGTGGATATACACCTGTCGTCACGTATCCCTCTCATGTAGTCCACACAGTTTTCCATTACCTCGCCGTAAGCTTTGGGCAGGCCCTTTGGCATTACCGGCATAAGGCTCACCCGGCTCTCCACCAGCTCCCCGTCGATATAGCTCAGATACGGCTCCTTGGCGTTTATGGCCTTGAGCATTGCAAAGGTATCTCGCTTGAGATCCGTGCTCTCCTCCTTGCGCAGGGCAAAGTCCCGCAGTATCTCCTCCGCTGTCTCGTCGCGGAAGGAGGCGATAAAGCTCAGTATGGCCCGCTTTACCGACTGATCCGGCAGCGTCAGGCCCCACTTGGCAATCATCCTCACGTCGCCGCCCTCCTTCCACATCTCCATGAGCTTTTCCCGGGGAATGTGTATGTACTCGTTGAGCTTCTTTATCCTGGCTATGACTTCCTCCGCAGGCACCTGATAGTTCAGCATGAGGCTCATGGCTTTTGGCGCGCCCATTATTGCCGCCTTGCATATTCCCCTGTAAAAGCGGGCTATGCTGTCCTCGCCGTCGATCTTTATAAGCTTATCGTAGCAGCTCAGGGCATAGGCCCATTCGCCGGTATAATATGCGCAGAGGGCGAGCCTGTGTATAACGGCAGGATCGAAGCTTTTTTTATTGTAGAGCTTTTTGGCGATTGGCAGCGCTACGGCGAACTCGCGAAGATCCATGAATGTAACGCAGAGCCTGTTAAGGTCGTCCGCGTCCTCTGTGGCGACAGTCTTTAAATAATCGACCTGCCGCTTCAGGCCAACGTCGTCCTTGGCTCCCCTCATGAATATAGCCAGATTGCAGTGCGCCTGTATGTTCTTTGGGTCTTCCTTCAGCACCGCACCCACCTGATCCGTTGCCTTGTCGTAATCGTGTACGCAATAATAGCACAGGGCGAGGCTGTTGCGTGCATATGAAAGCTCAGGATGCTCTTCCACAGTTTTTTCCAGCAACTCTATCGCCCCTTTAAAGTCCTCCTTCTCCATAAGCCGCCTTGCTTGTTCCGCTTCCGTGTACCCGGGTACGGCAAAGGGTCCTTCCTGATAGGCCTGGGCGGTGCCGTCGTCTATGGCCTCAGCCATATCGTATGCGGTGTATGCGAATTCGCCCTCCGGATCCTCATCAAGGTATTTATCGAAGCTCATGCGCGCCTGGTCGTATTCCCTCTGGGCGAAAAAGTTGCAGCCCATGCCGAAATAAGCCTCCGCGGGCCTCTCCTCCTCCCGGAACTTCACCATAAGCAGCCGGTTGGATTCCTCCGTGCGTCCCATGGCGGTGAGTATCTCCGCTATGCCCAGCATTGCATCGTAATTTTTGGGGTCTAACTTCAGAGCCATGCGATAGCTCGCTATGGCCCCGGTAAGGTCGTTCTTTTCAAGCTTTGACGAGCCGCTGCGGTAGTAAAATTCTCCGTCCTGAGCGAACTGAAGCACCTTACCGCCTTTTTCGGTTCTGAATTTTTCCGCCATTTGACTATTGCGCCTTTCCGGCCTCCTCCAGGAGGCCCTTGAGCTCAGCTTCGCTGAAGCTGTACTTCTTATTGCAAAAGTGGCAGGTCAGCTCCGCGCCGTGTTCCTTCTCTATCATGTCACTGAGTTCGTCCCGGCCCAGGGATATAAGGACCCTCTCCAGCCGCTCCCGCGTGCAGTCGCATCGGAACCCTGTCTCCATGGTCTCGGTGAAGTTAATATCTATTCCGTCGAATATCTTCTTCAGCGAGGCCTCCAGCTCCATGCCGTCGTCCAGCATTCCCGCCAGCATCTTCACCATCGGCACCCTGTCCTGTATTTTATCTATCACCTCATCTGGACAGAAGGGCATGGGCTGCACTATGAGGCCGCCGCCGGCCCTGACCTTGCCGTCGTGGGGGTCTACCCGGACGCCCAGGTATACCATAGAGGGCTGCTGCTCGCTCACCGTGAAATACTGTGCGAAGTCCTCCGCTATTTCGCCGGACACCATATTGCTCTTGCCCACATAGGGCTCCTTCAGCCCGAGATCCCGCACTACCGTAAGCTCGCCGAACCAGCCTACCGCCATGGAAACGTCCAGCTTGCCGCTGTCGTTTAGCGGCAGCTCCAGCTTGGGGTTTTCTATGTAGCCCTTTACGTGGCCCCTGTTGTCCGCGGTGCAGACTATATTGCCCGCCGGGCCTCCGCCCTTGATTATGGTGGTGAGCCTGTCGTTTTCGCCCTTGAGCTGCGCCCCCATCATGTCGGTTATGAGAAGGGAACGGCCCAGCGCCGCTGTGCACACCCTTGACAGGCCGTGAAGCTCACGGGCGGTCTCGCATATGTCCTTGCCGGTAATAGCCATGAGCTTTACCGTATCGTTTGCCATAAGGCCCCTTACTATCCTACCCATTATGTTATCCTCCGTATATCGTCGCTACACGTTTCTGAATGGTACCCTGCCCTTATCCGCGCAGCTCCTCAATCTTCTTATATGATATTCCATGAACTTCTGTGCTTCTCCCACGCGGTACATTATGTCCCCGTCGTCAACGTCCTCGTTCTTTTTCTTGAAATTCCTCATCCTGTACTTATCCTTGAATCCCAGCACATGACCGAACTCGTGCTGTATCACAGAGCATATCACCCCCCGCTGCCTTTGGTCCTGCACATCCTTGCCGGCGAGGTTTATGTAGGCGTCCGGCTTGCGCATAATGAACCGCCATAGCTTCAGGAGGCCCTTGCGGCGCGCGCCGTAATACGCCCGGCTCACGTTTATCCTTGGGCTGTACCACTTACGTATGACTGGCGTCTCGTCTATTATGCGCACGTTCACCGCGCCCAAGCTGAATTTATCGGCTATATTCACCCGCACCTCAATCTCAACGGGCCCTTTGTCCGTGCCGTAGCAGCCCGCTATGCGCCCGAGGCCGTCCAGCATTAGCTGCCGCATCTCCTCAGGCTCCCCGGCTCTCGGGTCTATGTACAGCGTAAAAGCACAGACCACCTTTTCGCCGTCTCTGTAAAGCTCAAGGGGCTTCATCGCCTTTTCCTTCCTGAAAACTGCACCCGCTCGCTGTCGGGCTTTACGGGATCCATTGTTTCAAAGTCGTATGCTTCCGCGTCAAAGCCCGCCCTGTTCAGGGCGCTCAAAAGCTCGTCCACGCCATGGGCCCGCTGTATGTGCCGCTCGGTAAAGCGGCGGTAAAGCTCACCCTGCCGCTCAAAGAAGGTCAGATTCATCTCTATGAGCCGGCTTTTCGGGTCGTAGTTGTTCTTCCAGATATACGCCCCCGCCGGCTCGTCCTCCGCAAAGGTATTGCAGCCCAGTATGTTTTCCAGCTTGTACTGCGACGAAATATCGAAAAGCAGCAGGCCGCCCACCTTCAGCGCGGCGTTTGCGGCCTCGAAGAACTCCTCGGCGGCCTTCAGCGAATCGAGGTAGTTCACCCCGTCGCAGGCGCAGATTATAGCGTCCTGGGGCCGGTGCAGCGCGAGCTTGCGCATGTCCTGCTCCACAAAGGGTATCTTCAGCGCCGCCCTTCGCGCTTTTTCGGAGGCTATCCTCAGCATGTCCCCGGATATGTCCACGCCGGTCATGATGTGCCCCGCCCTGGCCAGACGCAGCGTTATCTCGCCTGTGCCGCAGGCGCAGTCCGTCACCCGCAGCTTTTCAGCGCCCATAAACCGGAGCAGGTACTCCGCCCAGGAATCGTAATCCACGTCCTTCATGAGCGGGTCGTACATGCCCGCGAAATCACCGTACATCAGCATATTGCTCCCTTGCCGCATAGTAATTCATATTATAATATACCCCACGGCTTTCAACATGGCAATAGTTACCGCATTGTAAATTCGGTTCGCAAAAATTGCTATATTTCGCATTATAGGTTATAATGTCCCGGACAACATTATACAAAAGGAAGCGTCCGAAAAGATGGAGCAAAATAAAAATAACGGCAAAGGCCGCAAAATCATAATCATACTTATATGCGTCATAGTGACCGCAGCCGCCGCCATAGGCATAATCGCATCAAGGCTGCTCAACAGCATATCCCGCCCCGGCACGGATACCGTGTTCGCAGAGAACGACGGGGACATCATAATCACCCCCGCGCCCATAGCTACCCCCAACGCTACGCCGGAGCCCTCGGCTACCCCTGTCCCCACCCCCATACCCATGAGCGAGCTATACGACCAGACGTGGCTGGACGACGCAACTGTAGAAAAGCTGAAGGCCAACGCTGCGGACGAACGCTACATAAACGTGCTGCTCATAGGCGTTGACCGCCGCGGCACAAAGGGGGACTCCAACACGGACGCCATGCTCATAGCCACCATAGACACGGTAAACAACAGGCTCAAGCTCACCACAATAATGCGCGACATGCTGGTGAACATACCCGGACACGGCTACGGCAAGCTCAACTCCGCCGCGGTAAAGGGCGGCCTTGACCTGCTCTTTGAGACCCTCAACAGCAACTTCTATCTCAACCTCAGCGAATATGTGCTGGTGGATTTCAATATGTTTGAGGAGATAGTAGACGCGCTGGGCGGCGTTACGGTGCGCATGAGCGCCGAGGAAATAAGCGAGGCCAACGACTGCATAGCCGGCCTCAATAAGCAGCGCGGCATAGCGGACACATGGGACGGCTTCATATTCGCCAACGAGGGCAACGTGAAACTCACCGGCAAGCAGGCCCTGGGCTATGCGCGCATACGCCACATAGACAGCGACTTCAACCGCACCAAGCGGCAGTTCAAGCTGCTCAATCAGATATACGCCCAGTTCATGAAGGCGGACGTATCCAGGCAATATAAAATGCTTGAGAAGATACTGCCCATGGTGGAGACCAACATGACCAACGACCGCATAATCTCCTGCGCTACAAAGGCTCTGGGCATGGGCGCGGGCGGTCTGCTCTATTGCAGGATACCTGCGGACGAAACATACAAAACCGATAAATACGAGAGGAAGTCGGTAGTGCTGGCAGATATGCCCGCCAACGCCAAGGCGCTGCACGAATTCATATTCGATTCCGCGGAGGAAGCCGAAGATGCAAAGGTGCTTTCCCCCGGCGAATCGCTGCCCCCGCGCACGCCTACCATATATCAGGGCGCTGACGGCAACTACTATTATTACAGCGACAACTCCCCCGTATACGCAGAGCCTACAATGGACCCCGGCTACTACGACCCCAACGCCCCCTACATCGACCCCAACGGCCAGCCCCAGGTGGAGTTTCAGGGTTAAAGGCAAAAATACGCTTTAACAAAAGCAAACGCGCCGCCATATGATAAAGCATGGCGACGCTTTTTGTTTACGATGAATACAGCGGCAGGTTCATCACGGCCGATCCCGCCCTCATGGGCCGCTGCAAAAGCTGCGGCGGAACGCTCTGGACGGACGGCCGCTTTTTATATGCCTGCCGCCGCCTTTGCAGCCGCTACGATATGATACTCAAAAGCTCCTTCCATACCCTTCGGGAGCCCTTCGCCCCCTTTTCCCCCTGCTTCGCAGGCCTTTCCGGGGACTTTGCCCTGCTCTGCCCCTGCAAAAATATCTGCGGCGTACAAAACGAGATACGCCGGTACTGTATAAATCACAAGCTGTTTTCATATGTAGAAGCCCAGTACCAATCGCCCCTGTGGATACGGGGCGAGGTCAGCCTTGGGCGTTCCTCCCTTGCCGTGGGGTATCCTGTACTTTTCCCGGGAAATATGGGGGTTCATGTATTCGTGCTTCAGCAGGGGCTGAACCTGCTGGGGTTTCCCTGCCTGATGAGCGGCAGCCTTTCCGGCGATACCCTTCCCGCCCTCTCGGCCTTCCGGCTGAAGCACCATCTGCCGCAGATGGAAGCCGTTGACGCTGCGCTGTGGCGGGCGCTTTTTGCCGCAATGAAAAAAGGCGGTATATCCGCCGATTAGATCATATTCCTCTCCCGCAGCACCCGCATGGTTTCCGCCCCTATATCCTCTATGGAGCGCATTCCCTCATCCCCCATGCACTGTATCACGGCGATGTCATTGCGTCTCTGTGCCGTTTCAAGGTACTTGGCTCTGGCCCGCTGCTGTATGCCGCAGGATTCCTCGTATACGTCCTTCTTCTCGCCGCCCACGTAATCTCTGAAGCCCTTTTTCATAACGTTCTCACCCGCCTGTGCAGGCGCAACGTCGTAGAAAAGGTATATGTCGGCTTTTGGCAGGCAGAAGTGGCCGTACTCCAGATCGAATACCCAGTCAATTATGTCCGGGCGCTGAAGGTCTATGTCGCGTATGCTCTGGTATACCGCGTTGCTCAGCACGTAGCGGTTTATTATCATATAGTCGTATTCGCCGTCAATGTGGCTCCTCATATCCTCCCAGCGGTCCAACGCAAACCACAGGGCCATGCTCTTGCCGTCCACCGTATCCGCCTTTACACCTTCCGCGCCTGAAAGATAGCTGCCTACATGGGAGCCGAAGTAGCTTTCGTACTTGGGATACTCCCGCTTTTCCACGGAATAGCCCCTATCCGTCAGCGCCTCGGCAAGCTTATTATACTGCACGCTTTTGCCGCTTCCGTCTATTCCCTCTATGGCTATTACCTTAGTTTTGCCCATATCCTTCTCCCAGCATCCTTTTAAGCTTCCACAGCGCAGTCTCGTTTATCTGAATCTTCAGATGAGCGCCGTCCCCCTGATGGTCCTCCTTCAATATTCGGCCCTCGGCGCGTATGACGTTCATGGCCTCGTATTTGTCGTAAGGCACTACCACGTCAACCTCCAGCCTGCCGCTGTTTATCCGGCGCTCTATCTGCTCCAGCAGCCTATCTATGCCTGTGCCCTTTGCAGCGCTTATGAACACGCCGTCATTTGGCGTTCGCTCCCCGGTAAGGTCGCACTTGTTGTATACGTTTATCCTCGGTATATCCAGCGCGCCAAGCTTTGACAGCACGTCCTCCACTACTGCCATCTGGCTCTCGTAATACGGTGAAGACCTATCCACCACATGCAGTATGAGGTCTGCGTTTGCCGCCTCTTCAAGGGTGGAGCGGAAAGCCTCCACAAGGTCGTGGGGCAGCTTATTTATGAAGCCCACGGTATCAGAGATCAGCACTTCGGTGCCGTTGGGCAGCTCCGCCTGCCGCACCACCGGATCAAGCGTAGCGAACAGCATATCCTCCGCCAGCACCGATGCGTCGGTCAGGGCGTTGAGCAGGGTGGACTTGCCGGCGTTGGTGTAGCCCACCAGTGCCACGACAGGGGTGGAATTCTTCTCGCGGCGGGCGCGTCTTAGGCTCCGCTGCTTTTCTATCTCGCCAAGCTCCTCGCTAAGCTCGAATATCCGCCGCTTTATCCGCCGCCGGTCTATCTCAAGCTTCTTTTCGCCCGGGCCCCGTGTGCCTATGCCGCCGCCCAGCCGGGAAAGCACCGTTCCCTGACCCAGCAGCCGCGGCAGCCGGTATTTCTGCTGTGCAAGCTCCACCTGCAGCTTGCCCTCCCGGGAGGTCGCCCGCTGGGCGAATATGTCCAGTATAAGCGCCGTGCGGTCTATCACCCGGGCGCCCAGAATTTCTTCGAGGTTGCGGCTCTGCACGGCTGTAAGCTCATCGTCGAATATGAAAAGCTCCGCCTCCAGCTCGCTCCCCTTCAGGGAAAGCTCCTCCGCCTTGCCGCTGCCTATGTATGTGGCGTTGTCCGCGCCGGCCTTCTTCTGGGTGAACCTGCCCACCACGTTCGCCCCCGCCGTCTTTGCGAGCTCGCCTAACTCCGCAAGGGTATCGTAGGGCCCGCTGTTTTCCAGCCCCACAAGTATCGCCCTCTCAGGCCGGGAGCCCTCCGCCTCGACTGTCGTTGACTTCAGCCTGTCGTCTGCAAGGTATATCTCCTTCATAAGCAGCCGCTGGGGCAGCTTGTATGGGCGCATGGGGCCGTATATCAGCACGCCGCGCTCCCCCGCCTCGTCCGCTTCCCCAAGGTACGCGGCGTATACCGATGTGGGCTCGCCTTCCTCCCTCACGCCTATGGCCGCCATGCTGTCAAGGCGCATGCTGCGGAGTGTGCCCAGGTCCACTCCGGACAACCTTCCGTCGCCGTTGGGGTGAGTGTGTATGCAGCGCACGCCGCACAGCCTGTCCTCGTTGCGCACGAGGCGCATATTGGGCATGGAGACCTTGGCATTGTCGCCCACGGATACGTCGGCAATGCGGCCGTCACGGCCTATGTATACGGAAATCTCCCGGCCCAGAATACCCGTAAGCTGGCTCAGCTCCGTCACCATTTCCCGGGAGACGAACTCGTCCTGCCCCTGACGCATATCGTACAGCAGCTCTATCCTCTCCAGCAATGTGTCCTTTATACCCTGAATATTTCCGTTTACCCTGCCCATTACATCTCCAAATCAGTTACTTTAGTTTTATGCCGTAAATAAGCCCGCCTCTGGTGCCTATAACGATATGATTATCGAACACAGCGGGAGAGGCCTCCACGTTGGAGCCCAGGTTCATCTCGTCCAGCAGCGTGCCGGTCAGGCCGTCAAACAGGTGTATGTAGCCCGACTTGGTACATTGTATTATGTAGCCCTTGCCGTTCTGGTCATATACCGGCACCGGAGAACTCCATGGATACCCCTGGAAGGTGTACCGCCACTTTACGGTGCCGTCGGACTTGTTGAGCGCCACCAGCTCGCCCTTCATGCCCTCTGTCATGGATACCGGCACGAATATGAGGCCCTCAAGGTCGTTCTTGCCGGAGGCAAATGAACCCTGCACGCCACCCGAAACCTGATTGGGCTTCGCGATGGTCTGGCAGTTGTAGTCGTTGTTGGTCCATACCCTCTCGCCTGTCACGGCGTCTATCTTCCATATGGGTATGGGCGCGGTTTGGGTATCCCTGGCCCTCCAGTTGGGGTGGAAGGAGGTGGACATATACACGTAAGGGTGATGGTCCTCTCCCTCGAGGGTCAGTACGCCTGTGCAGTTAGTGTCGTCCAGGGTATCCTGCACCCACTTCACCTGCAAGGTGTTAAGGTCGATGCACATGAGGTGGCCGCCGTTGTCGGCGATTATAAGGTGGCCCCGCCAGATCATGGCGCTGTCCTCCATGCCGAGCCAGAAGGCGTCGCTTGCGGCTACGCCGTCCGTGTTGTTCTTTGCGCCCTTATAGCGCCACTTTGTCACCTTTGGGCTTATGGAGATAGTCCCTGCGGCTTCGTCGTAATTTGTGTTGAGCTTTATAAGGTACAGTATTCCGCTTTCGCCGGGGTATATAAGGGTATCCGTCTCGGCGTCCACAAGGGCAGAGCTGTCAAAGTAGGAAAGTCCCCTTATTCTGAAGGAGTCCTGCTTGCCGAACTCATAAAGCACCGAGCCGTCTATGAGGCTTATTATGAAGGCGTGGGAGGTATCCTTGCCCTCGGTCGGGCTGTCGTCGCCGGAGCCTACATACATGAGGGGATATCCCCTCGGATCCAGCGCGCCCGCGCCCTTGAAGGGGAAGGCGGTGCTTATGTGGTCGCGTGTCTCCTGCCCCGTTTCGGCGTCAAAGAAGTATATGTTGCCGCTCATGGTGGCGTATATGGCCTCCACAAGGCCGTCCTTCTGCTTGGCCCAGTCGCGCATGTTCATTATACGCTTGGTGGATTCCGGCCAGCGAACGAGCAGCGGCTGACCCGTCCAGCCACAGCCTGACCAGGAGCCGGAGCCGTACATCTTCTGCATACTGCCCACCGTGAAGGTCCATGGGGAGGTGTCGAACTTCTTCTCCGTCATGCTTGCCGTGCCATAGGAGGGGCTGTCGCGGAAGTTATTGCCGCGGAAGGTTATAACGCCCTCAAGCTGGGTATATTTATACCCCTCCTCAAAGTCTATCACGTCGGCGGCGGTATACTGGCTTGCATCCATCTCGCTGCCGTCCACCTCTATCTTTGTTTCAAGGCCAAAATCCGAGGGGCTTGTGCCTGCCACGGAATAGGGGCTGAACTCCGGCAGCGGTGTCGGGGTAGGCTCCGGCGGCTGGGTTGCGAGAGGGTTGCCCTCCTCGTCGAACAGGCCGTCCTGCTCCTTATCCTTCTTTTTGAACAGCCTGGCGAAGAAGCCCTGCTTCTCCTCCTGCTCCTGCCCAACCGGCTGCTCTATCGCCGCATCGCTGCCTATATCGCCCGTCTCCCCGCCTTTATTTATAAGCTTTGAGACCAGCAGTATGATTCCGCCTATTATAGCGACAACAATAAGGAAAAAGAGTGTTATCCTTATGGCGTTGCGTATTCTCCTTCTCCTTGAGTTTCTGCTTCTTCTCCTGCGTCTTTTTGCCATTATGACATACCTCGTCAATTATACTTTAGGTGTACCAGGATATTATACTTCACTTTGTCATTTCCCACAAGCAAACCGCTTGCAAGTTTACACATTGGGCAAATCGTCAGGCAATGCAAAAGCTCCGCCTTACTCAGGCGAAGCTTTTACAAATGGCGCATATTAAGTTGATTTTTGCCCGCGGGAACGGGCAAGCTTTGATTTTGAAGTTGCCGGATAGCTATATTCAGCCGTATTACGCGGCCTTTCGCTCCTCGATGGTGCTTACATACAGCTTATTCTTGGGGACGGTATGCATGGCTCTGCGCCGCATCATAGCCTGACGCCTGCCTTTTTTGGCTGCCGCTTCCTTTACGGCGGACGCCGCCATAGTACCTATCACCACGCCGGGGATCATAAAGCTGAAGAACAGTCCAAAGTAATTCATAACGCACCTCCGTTTATATCTTCATCGGAAACGATCATTTTCCGCATCTTTCTCAAAAGTGTCTTATCAGGTTACAATTGCATTATAGTATCTTTATCGGATACTGTCAATACCATTTATGGTACTTTGTACAAAATATTTGGCTTGATTTTTATTTCTTAATGGGATACACTAAACAAAACAGGACTGCACATATCGGAGAGGCGGTGTATAAATGAACAGACTGCGGGAGCTTAGAAAGCAGCATGGCCTTACTCAGGATGAGCTGGGACAGGCGCTGGGCGTACAGAAGGCAGCCATATGTAAATATGAGACCGGCAGGGTGCCCTTGCCAAACGATGCGCTGATGCAGCTCTGCTCCATATTCCACGTAACTGCAGACTACATACTGGGCCGTGACACAGTGACTACTATGTTCAAGGAGCGGGGCGGCAGTTCCGCCCTTTTCATGCCCGTTACGGACACTGTCGGCGTTCCGCTTGTGGGAAGGGTTCATGCCGGGCTGCCCATACTGGCGGACGAGAACATCACCGAATACATTCCCCTGCCCGCAGGCGACGTCACCGCGGGGGATTACTTTTATATGGAAGTGGAAGGGGACTGCATGATAGGCGACTTCATACCCGAAGGCGCGCTTGTACTGGTGCGTATGCAAAACCGGGTGGAAAGCGGCCATATCGCCATAGTGCGCATAGGAGACGAGGTTCTGGTGCGCAAAGTAAAGTGGCTAAATAACACGCTGATGCTGATACCCTCCAATCCCAAATACGAGCCCATGATAATCTCCGGCGGCGACGTGGAGATAATCGGCCGGGTGCTGGAAGTAAGGATAAGGGGATTATAACGGCGAAGAACTTCTCGACTGCATTGAGCGCAAAGTACGCAAACCACCGGTTAGCCGGTGGTTTAGTTTTTTGCTGCTTTCTTTTTGTTCAGGTTAGAACAGCTCCGCTATGGTTATGGTTTCCACAGCATCCATGTGATCCAGTATGCCTAAGATGGTATCTATCTCGCATATAAGGTTGTCGCTCTGGCCCATGGCCACAAGATCCCGGCAGGTGATGAGCGTTTTTTCCATCTCGTCCAGGTCGTCATGATGGAAAAACATCTTTATCTTATCGCGGCGGCTGTTATATTCCCGCGTTATCGCGTCCAAGCGTTCCGCAGCCGTTGCCATATCCCCCAATACTGCCGCCTGCTCTGCCTCATGAGTCATTACGCGCAGCTTTGCCGTCATATCCCTGAGATAATTTCCGGGCACTGTGAACAGGAATATGAGCATAGCTACCGCTATGGCCGCAGCTATGGCAGCTGCTATGGGAAAACCGCTTTTATTAGTCATTTTTTCCTCCTGTATCTATAAATGCCACCCTGCCTCCATCTTTTCCCTTGGACTGCACATGCAGCGTATTCCCGGACAAAAAAGCAAACAAAAGCCGCTCGGGTCCTTTTATTCCGGCGGACTTCAGCCTGCTGTTGAGCCATTTTTCGTCGTAGCCGGACTGGCGCAGGGCTTCCTTGTGTATCTTACCGTCCTGCACCAGCAAAAAGGGAGGCTGTGCCTTGGGGGATTCCAGCGACAGCGCCTCGTACGTCACAGGCTGTGAAGGGCCTTTCAACAGCACAGACAGCTGGCCGTTTGTTTCGAGTATGGCGTACTCCACCGTTGACAGCTCGAAGTTACCCCCTGCGCGAAGCTGCTCCATAAGGTCATTCAGGGTATATCTGGCCGCCTTGAGGGATTGCTCCTGCACCACACCCTTTGATACCATCAGTAAGGGCCTGCCGCACACGGCATAGCGGAAGCCCTCGAACTTCAGCGAGCAAAGCGCCATCGTCTGCTGTATAAGGAAGAGGGCCAGTATGGGGACTATACCGTAAAGAAGGGGTATGCTGGTATCTGACGCAGGCACAGAGGCCAAGTCCGCTACCAGCAGCGTTATGATAAGGTCAAAGGGCTGAAGGTCGGATATCTGCCGCTTGCCGGTCAGCCTTATCACCATAAACACAAGAAGATAAAGTATTATTGCTCTGATAAACAAAATCAACATAGCCATATTCTGCCCCGGCCGGCGCAGAATAATCAAAATATAATTAATTCATTCTGTTGCCGCATTTTAAGATCAGCATTATGCTTGACATAGCTGTGTGTTTCTGATAAAATACGTTGATGTCGGCGGTATGCCTATATGGGCTGCCAAGGGGCCAGGGACTGACATCTGGATATGCGCCTGTAGCTCAGCAGGATAGAGCAACGGCCTTCTAAGCCGTAGGTCCAGGGTTCGAATCCCTGCGGGCGCGCCAAATGCAAAGTTATTTGAGCCGCTTAAATGGTTTTGCAGTTGGCATCCTGAGGCCGTATAACTTTACATGGTGGGTGTAGTTCAGTGGCTAGAGCGCCAGATTGTGGCTCTGGATGTCGTGGGTTCAAATCCCACCCCTCACCCCATTTTTCGAGGGGAAG
>OLOQ01000198.1_pt1 | contig 72055 bp, 67 predicted proteins | sample 1673101 | NCBI WGS metagenome assembly OLOQ01 (sample SAMEA3136754, study PRJEB25190) | human gut metagenome | biome: human gut; feature: human-associated habitat; material: faeces | place: Austria | collected 2013 | reverse complement strand
CAGGATTTAGAGAATGATTATAATAGAATTTTAGAAAATATAAAAAAAATAATTATTAAAAGATATAATATTGTTTGGATGAAGAATAATCAGAAAGAAATATCAGTTAAATTTATAAATAAATTAGATGATGAATATGATAGAAGTCTTTATGATAGAACTATGGAAGTTGTATACTGTATTAGAAGGTTATATTTCAAAAAACAAATGTATAATGTAAAAATGATAGGTACAAAAATAATAGATGGCCTAGTGATTCCGGATACTAATAAAACAATTCAAGCAGATAAATTAATAATTTCATGGATAACAAATATTAATAGACAACTATCGGAGTTAGATGACTATAAAAAGCGTAAAAATGACTGGAAAGAATATAAGATAGCAATAGATGAAACTAATAATTTATTATTGGAATTTGTAAAAAAATATAATATAGCTTTGGATTATTTTTATAGGAGAGCTAACATTTCAAAATTAGCAGATGAAGAATTAAATAATTTATATAAGAACATACTTATAAAGAGTAAAAATATGTATAAAGCACCTAAATGTACTGTTAATAAATATGGTATGAGTAACGAATTAAAATCTTTTAGTATCAGAGAAAAAAATAATAAAATTGTATACGAGAAAAATAAAGAAGTTTATAGAAAAAAAGAAGTCAGAATAGAAAAGTTATTTTTTGATTATATTTGCGATTTTCAAAATTTTTTTAATCAAAAAAATAGTGTAGTGTTATATAAAATAAAAAAACAAAAAAATGAAAATATTAATTTGTCAACATTTAATTTAAACCAACTTTTAAAAGATTTCTTAAAGTATAATTGTGAATATAAAAGATTGTTTGAAAACAATAACATAAATGAAGAACTTTATAAAGAATTAAGAACACTAGCATTATTTTGGGAAATATTTGCTAAAGATGATTTTAGAAACAATAAAAGTAAATTATATGAGATAAAACTACTGCAGAAAAATAAAGACAAAGAGTTTTCTAACTATATATCTAAATATTTAAACAAAAATAAAATTATACTAAATAATAAAACTTATTTTGCTGTTGATGTTTTTAAAATAGAACAATTTTTGAATAATTTGTATGAAAATTATAAAGGAACATTTAATGATATAGCAAATTTATATAATGATTTTTTATTAGAAGAATATCAAAATCAAAAAAATAGTGAAATAAAAATAATATACATGGTGGATAATAAATTAACCAAATTAGGTTCGACTATAAAGCTTAAAAGCATTTCATATATTAAAAATATAAACGATTTAATTAAATTGCAAAAACCAGAAAAATATTATAATTTAATTATAGAGGAAGATAAATTCGTTAAGGATGATTCATTTATGTATAATGCAGTCATAGCTGCTGGAAAAATTGAAGGAATAAAATTAATCTATAATTATATTATCTCTGTGAATGAAGAACTAACAGCTTTAAGAGAGATATTGATTGAAACATATAAAAATTGGTGCGATGAAACAAGTAAGTTTTTTGAGGAAGAAATAAATGAAATAATAAAGTGTTGTGATATAACTTTTAGAAAAGTAAATAAAAATCCAGACTATATTCAATTTACAGACAAATATAAAGAATGTTTAGTTAATTATAGGGAAATGTCAAAAGAAGTTGTTAAACAAAAAGATATTTCTAATTTTTTAAGTGTAGATGACTTAAAGGAACAATTTATTGCACTACTAGGTGCGGTTGAGTTATAAAATAAACCATAAAGTTTCCGCACAATTATAGAAAAATTAATATGTAAAAAATATGTTATAATCGATATTTTCACCAATTTGAAAAAAGTATGTAAAAATCCAAAGTTTTTTCAAAATTTTGAAAAAACTTTGGATTAATTTTAACTATCTATCAATACAGCCAATAATCAACTCAACACCATCACAAAAACCATTCCTATAATATTTTTCGTTCCAATAAACAATATAATCAAAAAAGCTAGAATTCAGCAAGTCAAGTTGCTTTTCCACAAACTTTCTATTCTGTTTAGGAATACTGTTTAAAATATTTTCAGAGAAATCATCAAATTTAACAGTATGTTTTCTATCTTCCTCATTAACAAAAGCAAGATCTGTTTCTTCTCTAAAATTTAACCATTCTTTTAAAATATCATCATTAACATTTCTAAAATTATTCATAATCAAGACCTCCATAAATTTATTAAAATAATTGGGCTCAAAATGGGCACACAACTGACCAAAAATGAACCAAAATCACATAAATTTACAAAGTCAAAAAATTGGGCACACCAAATATACCAACAAATACAGTTCAAAACCAGATTTACCAATACTTTTCGAGCTTTACTCATAACTCGAAGGCGAGTTTGAAATAATTTTGCTTTACAATTTTGATTTAATCGTTACAGCTTGAGTGGTTGTGGCGATTTTTTGTTGCCTTCAAATTGGTTGCTATAATGCTTTAAAATAGTACTATTATGTCAAATTGGGGAAAAATTGGGGATCAAGTTCCCAATTGACATAGAACCTCTAAGAAAATCTCATTTCATAAAAATTCTTAAAGTCGTTTTTGCAACAAAGTAAATCAAAAAAATATAAATATGAGAGTCACAAAAAAGATTTTTAGATAATATTGAATTACTAATTTGCCTTGCTTGAAATTAACAAATTCTCTAATACATTTCCAGCAGTCCTATCATGAGATTTTAGTGGGTGAACATAGAAATTGTATGTAGTAGTAATTTGTGCATGACCAAGCCTTGCAGATACTGTTGCAACATCAACTTGTTGAGAAATAAGAAGAGTTGCATTTGTATGTCTTAAACCATGAAAATTAATTACAGGCAATCCAATCTTTTTAACAAACTGTTCAAACCATTTGCTAATTGTAGATGGATGAATAGGTTTACCATCATCTTGAACAAATAACCTATTAGATTCGTGCCAGAAATCGCCTACGATCGATTTTTGTTCATCATACCATAACTTATATTCCTCAAGTAAAGAAACAATAAAATCAGGTATTGCAACATCTCTTATTGAACTTTCTGTTTTAGGTGCCTTAGTAAAAACTCCTTTTTCAGAAAGATATTGACTAGACTTATTAATATTGATAATACCATTTTTTAAATCAATATCACTCCATTCAAGTCCAACAAGTTCACCAAGCCTTGCTCCAGTAAAAATATCAAGTAAAATTGCAGTACGATATTTAATTTGATTGCCTTTTAACTTTTGCAAATTATCAACAAGAATTTTAGTTTGATCTTCATCATAATGACGTCTTAACGGTTTAGATGTTTTTGGTGGTTGAACACGTTCAGCAGGAGTGCTTACAATAAGTTGCCAATATACTGCTTTATGAAGCATTGCCGATAGCAAACGATGATGTTCTAATATTGTCTTTTGAGATAGTGGTTTTCTTGTTTTCTTTCCATTGTTGTGTTTTCTTCTAACAATTTGAGTATCTTCTTCAAGTAAATCATAAAATCTCATAATGTCTGTTGGCTTGATTTTATTTAGTTTATAATGTCCAAAATATGGAGTTATCCTTGTTTCTAGCATGCGTTTGTATCTATAATAAGTTGATGGTGCTAGTTCTTTTAATGCATAACCTTTTGTCCATATTTCCACATATTGCGCAATGTTGGGATATTTCCATCTACTATTAGTCCACTTTCTACTTCTGTTAGAAATTTTGCAAGTTCTATTTGTGCTTCTGATTTTTTCTTGCAGTGTATTGTTTTTTGATGTCTTATTGGTCTGCCATCTAGGTCGTATCCTTTGAATACTACTAGCCTGTAACTGTTTTTTCCTCGCTTTTCAATACTACCTGTCACTTTTTTGCCTCCTTTCTGTTGTTTTTAGTAATTGTTTGTATTACTATGTTTTTATTGTAACATTTTTTGATTGGAAAACAAAACCCGACAGAGGATATGAGTGGGGAAATCGAAAAATGTAGGGGAAATATAGATTAAATTAAAAAATATGTTATAATGTTAAATATAAATAGTAAATGAAGGAGAAAAAAATGGAAAAAATAATTGTTATTGGAAGTCCTGGTGCCGGAAAAAGTTCATTTTCTAAAAAGTTAAAAAATATTACTAAATTACCATTATATCACATAGATATGCTATATCATAAAAAAGATGGTACACATATTACAAAAGAAGAGCTAGAAGAAAAATTAAAAGAAATCTTTAAAACAGATAAATGGATTATAGATGGAAATTATCAAAAAACATTAGAATTAAGAATAAATGAATGTGATACTATATTTTTGTTGGATTTTCCAACTCAAGTTTGTCTTGAAGGTGCAAAATCACGAATCGGCCAAAAAAGAGACGATTTGCCTTGGGTAGAAGAGAAACTAGATGAAAATTTTAAACAATGCATTATTAATTTTACTGACGAAAAGTTGCCACAAATTTATAAGTTATTGGATAAATATAAAATGAATCATAGTATATTTATTTTTAAATCTAGAGATGAGGCTGATAATTATATACGTAATATGGAGAAAAAATATGCAAATATATAATTTAAAAAATAAATTAGAATATTTAGATGAAGTTGCAAAATTAGAATATGATGAATGGGCAGACAATAAAGAAGAAAATAGAAAATATAGAATAGAAAGAAAAAAAGAGAAAATTTATAATGCATTTAATGATGAATTTTTTTGCAAGTTAATTTTAGTAGATAATAATAAGTTGATAGGATTTATATCTATATTTCCAAAAGATTGTGAAAAAGAAAAAGAACTAAAGCCGTGGTATGCTACAATGTATGTAAAAAAAGAATATAGAAAAAAAGGATATTCTAGAATATTAAATGATGCCATATTAAAAGAGGCAAAAAATAGAGGATTTACAACAATATATCTAAAAACAGACTTAAAAAATTATTATGAAAAGTTTGGAGCAATTTTTATAAAAAAATTAAAAACAGGTGAAACTTTATACAAATTTAAACTTTAGTAATATTTTACAAATAAAAAAATATATAATATAAAAAAGAGGAGAAAGTTATTTAAAATGAATGATACCGTTATTTATTTAATTAGACATGCTGAAACAGTTGAGGAAAATGGGATTAGAAACACAAATGAAAATTCTCAAATGATTAATGAAAAAGAAATATTGTCTATAAAAGGAGAAGAACAATCTAAGAAATTAAGCGAAAATACAGAATTACAAAATCTTGATGTTATTTGGACAAGCAACTATACAAGAGCAAAAGCTACTGCAAAATATATAGCATATAAGAACAATTTACAATATAACATAGACAAAAGATTGAGTGAAAGAAAACTTGGAAATATGGATGATTTAGCAAAATTTATGAATAATAAAGAAACCAGAGATCCATCTCGTGAACAATTAGCCTTTCCAGAATTTAAAACTCGCGATGGTGAAAGCGCAAATGATACTAATAAAAGGATGAATGATTTTTTTAATGAAATACTTGAGAAATATAAAGGAAAGAGAATAGCTGTTATAAGTCATGGTGGAACAATAAAATTCTATTTGTTAAGTTTTTGCAAAGTAAACGAAAGATTAAATCTTGAATACAAGGAAAATGAGTTGGCTATAAAATCTCCATGCTTATTGAAAATGACTTTTAGGAAAAATGAATTGGTAAATTTAGAACAAATGAAATTATAGGAAATATAAAAGTTAGATATGGGTTACGAGTTGGATATGGGATAATAAAGTGCAATTTACACAAGCTTAAAGTGCAAAAATTGCACTTTAAACTCTATTAATTTTCTTACTTTCTTATTTTCATCCCATCAATCCATTTTTCAAAATCACTACCACTAATTTCATCATGTTTATATTTATCAAGCATCACAGCACCATCAACTTTATATCTTTCATAAAGAGCTAATACTTCAGGATTATTACTAATAGAAACTTGTTTACTCAAATTTTTATATCTATTCCTATACTTTTTACAAATAGGATCATTAGCATATGTTCTGCTAGAAGAAACCTTATCAGCAAATTCCTTACAAGTTAGACCTCTTTTAAAAATATTATCACAATACAATGTCTTATGTGCAGTTTTAGGAATAAAATAGTGATTACAATTTTTACATTTTATAATCCTAAAACTATTTTTATAATTCATAAATTCCTTCATACAAATAAACAAAAGACAAGTAAAGTCATTAGAAGTAAGTCAAAGTTCATTTTTATATCTTTAAAATTTTCAGATATATTATCTAAAATTGATTCACAAAACGGATGCAAAAATGGAAAATATATTGAACAAATTAATCCATTTAGAAATGCTAATATATCAGGAAAATACATATATAATTAAAAACTGGTATAAGTATCAAAGTATTGATAAATATGAGAAAATTTTAGAACAAAATAGAGCAAGACAAAAAAGATTTAGAGATAAGAAAAAAGAAAAAAGTAACGTTACACAAACGTCAATTAAATAGCACATTTGAAAATTATAAAATAACAAATAAGAATAAAAATGCTTATGAAAATGTTAAAAAATATGTAGACAAATTGATAAAAGAAACCACTAATAAAGGGCTTTTTATAACAGGAGCTTATGGGGTAGGTAAAACTTATTTAGCATCATGCATTGCAAATGAAATTATTAAGAACGGAAAATCAGTAATATTTGGAACTTTAATACAATTGTTAGATTTTATTAGAGATTCATATAGCGATTCAGAAGTTTCTGATAAAGACTATTTAAATTTATATTCTAGTGTGGATCTTTTAGTAATTGATGATTTAGGAAAAGAAAAGCCAACAGAATGGGTATTAGAAAAATTATTTTTGATAGTGAATAATAGATATAATAATTATTTGCCAATTGTTATAACCACAAATTATAACAGAAATCAATTAAGAGAAAGATTATGTATAAATAAAAATTATAGTATTGTTGATTCGATAATTTCAAGACTATATGAAATGTGTGGTGGTATTGAAATTAAGGATGATGACCATAGAATGAGCGATTCCCTAATTAGGGAATCACTCTGAAATGGTTGAGATGACTGGAGTATAAGCTAAATTACTTTAGATGTGAAATGATTAGTGGCAGATAAAAATGTCACTTTTCTTTTTATATTGTTTTGGAGTAAAAAGAACTAAAATAAGAGAAATTTTTTAGCAAGATTCCCCTTTGTGTATACAAAAGGTATTTTTGATTTGTGGGAGTAACTCCCAGAACCTTTAAATTTTAAGATAAAATTTCGACATTTTATTTCAAAATACTGGAAGGTATGTTGTTAAAAAATAAATTTTATGATATAACATATACTAGAGTAATTATAATTAATGGAGGAGATGCTATGACTCAATTTGAACAAGAACAAGCAGCAAAAAAATTCGTTGAATTTTGGAAAGAAAAGGGCGATGAAAAAAGTGATACACAAAGCTTTTGGATTTCGTTATTGCATGATGTTTTTGGAGTTGAAGATCCTACAAAATTTATAGAATTTGAAAAAAGAGTAAAAATAGAAAATAAAAGTTTTATAGATGGATATATACCAAGTACAAAGGTATTAATTGAACAAAAATCAATTTCTAAAGATTTAAACAAACCTGAAATTCAATCAGATAAAAGTGAATTGACCCCATATGGACAAGCTAAAAGATATAGTGATAATCTTGACTATAATGAAAGGGCTAGATGGATTATTACTTGTAATTTTAAAGAATTTCAAATTTATGACATGGATAAAATACATTCAGAACCTATTATATTAAAACTAGAAGAACTTCCAAAGCAATTTTATGTACTACAGTTTTTAATAGATTCTAAGGATATTGAAATTCAAAAAGAAGAAGAAGTTTCTTTTAAAGCTGGAGAACTTGTTGGAAAGTTATATGATGATATAGTAAAATTATATATAAATCCTGAAAATGAAGAAACATTAAAAAGTTTAAATATGCTTTGTGTTAGGATAGTATTTTGCTTGTACGCAGAAGATGCAGGTTTATTTGGAAAGCATAACATGTTTCATGATTATATTGAAAAGTTTTCTGGAGAAGATTTAAGGGAAGGACTTATTAAATTATTTAAAATATTAGATACGCCAAAGGAAGAAAGAGATCCATATTTAAAAGAAGAATTAGCACAATTTCCATATGTTAATGGAGGTTTGTTCGAGAAAGAAGATATTGAAATTCCAAGACTAAATGATAAAGTAAAAAACATTTTATTAAATGAAGCTAGTGGTGATTTTGATTGGAGTGATATATCTCCAACTATATTTGGTGCAGTATTTGAGAGTACGTTAAATCCTGAAACAAGAAGGTCAGGGGGAATGCACTATACTTCAATTGAGAACATTCATAAAGTAATAGATCCATTATTTTTAAATGAATTAAAATATGAATTGGATACAATAATTGCGGAGCCAGTTTTAAAAACAAGAAAGAAGAAATTATTAGAATATCAGGATAAATTAGCTAATTTAAAATTTTTAGATCCAGCTTGTGGTTCAGGAAACTTTTTAACTGAAAGTTATTTGTCTATAAGAAGATTAGAAAATAAAATGATTGCTTCATATACGCAAGGACAAATTCAGTTTGGAGCTGAAGAACTAAATCCAATAAAAGTTTCAATTAAACAATTTTATGGAATTGAGATAAATGATTTTGCTGTAACTGTTGCAAAAACAGCTCTGTGGATTGCAGAAGCACAAATGTACCATGAAACACAAGAAATAATAAATATGAAACAAGATTTTCTACCTTTAAAAACATATACACATATAACTGAAGGTAATGCATTAAAAATAAATTGGAATGATGTTATACTTTCAACAGAGTTAAATTATATTATGGGAAATCCGCCTTTTGTTGGGGCGAGATTAATGAGTAGTGAACAAAAAGAAGATGTGAATGAAATATTTAAAGGTGTAAAAAACTCAGGAAATATAGATTATGTTGGATGCTGGTATATTAGAGCTGCAGAATATATGAGAGATACAGATATAAAAACAGCATTAGTTTCTACAAATTCAATATGTCAGGGAGAGCAACCAGCGATATTATGGAAAAAACTTATAGAAGATGGAATACATATTAATTTTGCTTATAAAACTTTTAGATGGGATAGCGAGGCAAGTATAAAAGCGCATGTTCACTGTATAATTGTTGGATTTAGTTATATAAATAATAAAGATAAATTTATATATAATAAAGAGAAAATATCTAAAGCTAAAAATATAAATGGTTACTTGATTGATGCACCTAATATATTTATAGAAAGTAGAAATAATCCAATTAATGAGAATATACCAAAAATAGGTATTGGAAACAAACCAATTGATGATGGAAACTATCTGTTTACTCAAGAGGAAATGGAAGAGTTTATTAAGAGTGAACCTAATTCAAAAAAATACTTTAAAAAATGGTTAGGGGCACAAGAATTTATAAATCGTAAAGAAAGATATTGCTTATTTGTTAAAAATTGTCCTCCTGAAGAATTAAGAAAAATGCCACAGGTGTTAAAGAGAATAGAAAATGTAAAACAGTTTAGATTAAAAAGCAAAAGTGGTGGAACTATAAAATTGGCGGAAACACCTTTGAAGTTTCATGTTGAGAATATACCAACAAGTAACTATTTATTAATTCCTCGTGTTTCTTCAGAGAGAAGAAAATATATACCAATGGGATATATAGATAAAGATACAATGTGCAGTGATTCTGTTCATATTACATCAAATGCTGATTTATTCCATTTCGGTATTTTGACATCTAATGTACATATGGCATGGATGAGAGTGGTCTGTGGAAGATTAAAATCAGATTATAGATATTCTAAAGATATTGTATATAATAATTTTCCTTGGCCTGAAATTACAGATAAACAAAAAGAAAAAATAGAAAAAACAGCACAAAATATATTGAATATAAGGAATAATTATCCCAATAGCTCTTTAGCGGATTTATATGATCCACTAACAATGCCATCAGATTTGTTTAAGGCACATAAACAAAATGATGCAGCAGTTATGGAAGCATATGGATTTGATTGGAGAAAAATGTCAGAAGATGATTGCGTAGCTGAATTAATGAAAATGTATCAAGAATTAGTAAATAATAAAGGAGAGTGAAGATTATGGCAGATCAATTATTTCATAAAACAGAGTATCAAGTACAACAATTAGTAGATATGACCAATAAAGGCGAATTAGGACTTCCTGATTTACAAAGGGGATTTGTGTGGAAACCAAATAAAATAAGAGATTTACTTGATTCAATGATGAAAGGATATCCAATTGGATTTGTAATGCTGTGGGCAGCACAATCAAATACAGCAAAAGGTGAAAATAAAGTTATTGGGAAAGATGATAAAATTGCATATGGACAAGACTATGTTATTATTGATGGACAACAAAGAATTACTTCTTTATATGCTGTAATGACAGGAAAAGAAATAAGTGAAGGTGGAAAAACTATAAAAATATCATTCAATCCGATAACAAAAGAGTTTGCAGTTTGGAATATGTCTACTGAAAGAAATCCTGAATGGATAAGCAATATAAGTGACATATATACTAATGTTAATAGAAGTAGAGCTTTTATAAATAAATTCATAGATAATTTAAAAGAATATAGAGAAAAGAGAGAAGAAAACTTAACAGAAGATGATGAACAACTAATCGATGAATCTATATCAGAAGTGTTAAAACTAAGAGATTATCCTATAAATGCTTTAGTAATAAATGGCGATGTTGATGAAGAATCAGTTGCAGATATATTTACAAGAGTGAATTCTGGAGGAGTTAAATTAAATGAAAATGATTTTATTATGACTTTAATATCTGTATCTTGTCCAGAATTAAGAGATAGAATTGAATGTTTTTGTGAGGAATCAGCTGATGCTTCAAAAGGTGGAAAAGCATATAATAAATTAATTGCTGTTAAACCTCAACAAATTATAAGAACTACAATGGCTTTTACATTTAAAAGAGCAAGATTAAAATATGCATATATGAAATTAAGAGGTAGTGATTTAAAAAGAGGTGCGGATGGAAGAATAGATATGGAGCTAAGAAAGCAAAGCTTTGCTGAGTTAGCAGATGGATTGAATAAAGTATTGGATTATGAAAATTGGAATGAGTTTATTCGTACAGTAATGTCAGCAGGATTTGTTAATAGCTCGATGATCAGTTCTGAAAATGCATTAATATATTCATATATGATGTTCTTAATAGGCAAATATAAATTTAACAGTAATTCTGAAAAACTAAGAAAAATAATTGCTAAATGGTATTATATGTCATCAACTACATCACATTATACTGGTTCATTTGAATCTACTGTTCAAGAAGAACTTAATGATATAGATAGATTAAATTCAGAAGATGAATTTGAAAACTACATAGATTCAAGGATAAAATTAGTATTTACAAACGATTATTTTACACATACAATTCCAGACGATTTAAATTCATCAGCTTCAACATCAGCTGTATGGAATACATATTTAGCAGCATTAAATATATTAAATGTAAAAGTGCTATTTTCTGACTTATATTACAATCAACTTTTAACAGGAGATTTTAATGGAACAAGAACTGCATTAGAAAAACATCATCTTTTCCCAAAAGCTTATTTAGAAAGAATTGGAATTAAAGATGACAGAGATAGAAACCAAATTGCAAATTTTGCTTATATTGAATGGGGAGATAATATGACTGTTGGAGATGATGCTCCATCAGAGTATTTCAAAGAGATTTTTGATAGAAAAATAGACAAAAACGAGCAAGAAAATGCTATGAAATATAATGCATTACCAGAAAAATGGTATGATATGAGTTATAAAGATTTTTTAACTGAAAGAAGAAAATTGATGTCCAATGTTATAAAAGAAGGATATGAAAAGTTAAATAAATAGTATTAAAATTTAATAATTTCTATTTCAGAGGATACCAACTATGAAAAAAATGTTTAAATTGTTATGAAACTATAGAATCAAAATATAGACATGATCTAGTAAGCTGTAAATGTGAAAATTGCTATGTGGATGGAGGACAAGATTATTTACATTTTGGAGGCAAAGATTATAGTAAAATACTAGTAATATTTGATGATGTAACAGAAGTATTAGCAAGAGATGAAGAAAAATATAAAAAGAAATATGAAGAATGGGAAAAAAATAAAATTATAAGATTAAATAAATAAAAATACAAAAGATAAGAAAAATATATGAAAGTAAATAATAATTACAGTATATTTTGCTTTTTTGATAATACAATATAGCTTTTAATTTTATAATAGATAATGCTAAAAGAAAGGTGATAACTATGAATTTCGCGCAAGATATGGATATTATATTACAATATGCTCACTATTGGAATTGGCTTCCGGATTGGATTGTTTTACAAAGAGTCTATAGTGAATTCCCTGATGCTTATTCAATATTAACTCCGTTTGCTTATTCATATTTAGAGGAAATGATAAGAAGTACAACTTCTGAATATGGGATCGAATTATTAGATAAAAAAGGAAATCCTAGAAGGAGAAAACTTGGGAAAGGTTTGATTTCATTAGCTAAGCAAGAAAATAATAATAATCAAGAATATATAAAAATATTAGATAAAATTAAACATCATTTTAATGATTCAAGTATATTTGATAGCGGAGATAATAGAAATAGTGTTGATCATGGGTATATGCATCCAATAAATTGGACAAAAGATTCATTTGAAAATCTTATTCATGATATTGCACTGATATCACCATTTAATAGATTTTAAAAAAAGGAGAAAAAATGAAACTAAAAAAAATAGAAATAAAAGATAATGAAAAAATAGGAAGTGTAGAATTGGATTTTACTAAAAATGGAGTAGTACAAGATACTATTATTTTTGCGGGTAATAATGGTTGTGGCAAAACTACAATTTTAGAAGAAATAATGTTGTTAGCAGAGAATGGAAGAGCAAGTCATTTAGAAAGAACTACAGGATATATTTGTGCAAAAATAATTTTAACAAATGAAGAATTAGAAAAAATCAAAGAGAATATAAAAAATGCTAAACATGGAAATATAAATGAAATTGAAAAAATAAAAAATGAAATAGAATTACTTATTGATTTTACAGGTGAAAAAGGAACTTATGGAAGATTAAAAGTTTATTCAATAAGTGAAGGAAAAAAAGAAAAATTGGATTCATATAATGTTTTATACCATGGAAAATTAGAACATATTATTTCTTCTTTTTATTCTGCTGCAAATATTGATTATGTTTTTAATGACATTGGTAGTATTACAACAATTGATATTGATGTTACAGAATTTAATTCTATTAGGTCTTCAAATGATACTGGAAATCAGATAAAACAAACATTTATAGATATATATAACTTAGATGCACAAGATTTTCTTGAATGGGCAAATAATAATAAAAGCAAAAGCATAGATGAAAATATGATGTACTTAAGGTTAAAAAGATTCAAAAATGCATTTAGTTATATAATGGATGATCTTGAATTTGATCAAATTATTAATACGCCTGGAAAAAAGCAAGTTATGTTTAAAAGAAACGGAAAAAATATAAATATTGATGATTTAAGTACTGGAGAAAAGCAGATTATAATAAGAGGAGGTTTCTTATTAAGATTTTTAAAGGTATTAAATGGAAGCTTTATTTTAATAGATGAACCAGAATTAAGTTTACACCCTGAGTGGCAAAATAAGATTTTACAATTTTACAAAAAACTATTTACTAATGAAAAAGGTGAACAGGTTTCACAGATTTTTGTAGCGACACACTCTCCTTTTATAATTAATAATTCATCTAGATATAATGATAAAGTTATAGTTTTACAAAGAAATAAAAACTCTGGTGAAATAGAAGTAATAGATAAGCCAACTTATTATGATTGTAGTAATAGTGTATACATACAGGAAGCTTTTGATTTGAGCGAATTTGATAAAGATAGTAATGTGTTATTTACAGAAGGTGAAACTGACGAAAAATATTTAGAAAAAGCAATAGAGATTTTTTTCAACAATAAAATAGATTTTAAAGTTGAATGGATTGGTAAAAAGAATAAAACAGGAAACGTGATTAATAGTGGATGTACAGGACTAAATAATATGTTAAAAGTACTAGAGGCAAATGAGAATTTGTTTTCTAAAAAAGTAGGATTATTATATGATAATGATACAAATAAGCCACAAATAAATGAAAAAAAATATTTTACATATACACTACACGGAAATAAGAATAAAGTATATAAGATTGGAATTGAAAATGCATTGAATTTGCCATGTAATTTTGATTATTCTAAATACGAAAAAACAATAGAAAAAGAAGATGATTATGGAATGAAAAGCATATATAAAGAATTAGATAAAACTAAATTATGTGAAGATATATGTAATAGTGACAATGTAAAAGAGTACTTAATTGGATTTAAAAATATTATAAAAGACATAAAAGATTTAATGAATAATAAATAAAAATGAAGTGAAATATTCACTTCATTTTTATTTGTATGAGTTTTTATTAATCAATTCCATCCCATCACAAAATCCATTCCTATAATACTTCTCACACCAGTAATAAATATAATCATAGAAATTTTTATCAAGTTGATCAAGTTGCTTTTTAACGTATTGTCTGTTCTTTTCAGGTATGCTATTTAAAATATTTTTACTTATTTTCTCAAAATGAATAAAATGCTTTTTATCATCTTCTGTTAAGTAGCAAAATTTACTTTCTTCTCTAAATAGAAACCATTCTTTCATTAAATCATCATTTACTTCTCTTAAACTATTATCCATAAAATAACCTCCAAATTATAAAATAAAGATCCAAATACTTCCAAAAATTCTTTATAAAAAATTGGGGAGAAATTGGGGATCAAATTTTCAAAATCACCCCAATTTTAACAAAATTGTACATCAAATAAAAATCCAGCAAAGCACTAATATCACTAGCATACAACACAATTCAACACATCTAATAAAATATATTATGTAACCCTCATAACCCGAAGCCCTTACTCATCCAACCACCACCACCCAAATCACCAAAAACATATTTAAAAAATAGACAACAAATGATATAATTATAAAAAAAGAAAAGGAAAAAACAAAAATGAATCAAAAAAATAGCAATGAAATAACAATAAAAATAAAAAGCAAACCAAACGAACTCTACAAAATACTAGAAGAAAAAGGATACAAAATAACAAAAAAATTCACAATGGACGACACATATTTCATACCCAAAGAAACAAAATTAGAAAAGAACAATGCAAGAAAAATCCTATCAAAAGCAGTACTAGTAAGAGACATCAAGGACCAAACATCAAACAAAAGAACAAAACTAATAACATTCAAAATCAAAAACTATGACAAATCCGGTAATATACTAAGCCAAGAATCAACCAATTGTAATATACTAGAAATAGACGAAGCAAAAGAATTACTAAAATCAATAGGATATAAAGAAATTATGAATATAAAAGAAAATGACATAGTATACGAAAAAAATGGATTTGAATTAGCAATTAAAGATATAGAAAACGGCGACAATTTAATAGAAATAGAAGAAAAAGATGAATTAGATACCACAGAAAAATTAATCCAAAAAGTAAACGAAATAGGAATACCAATATATACAGATAACTATTTTGTAAAAAAAGCAGAAATAGAATTAGATAAAATCTTAACAAAAAAGGCTAATACAGAAAAATTCTATGACAACACCCAAAATATGGAACCAACTTATACTGTGAAAAAATTCCTAAAATTAAATATAGAGCCAGGAAACGCAATTGAACTAGGATGTGGAGTGGGAAGAGATACAGTACGATTAATAAAAAAAGGATGGAATGTGCTTGCGATAGATAAAGAAGATGTAGAATCTAGAATTATCACAAGATTATCAAAAGAAGAACAAAAGAAATTTAAATTTTCAAATCAAAAATTTGAAAGTATAAAATTAGAAAAAAATAATTTAGTTGTTGCCAATTTTAGCCTTCCATATTGTAATAAAAACAATTTCAAAGAACTATGGGATAAAATTGATGAGAGCATCTTAACAGACGGGTATTTTGCAGGCAATTTCTTTGGAGATAATGATGAATGGAAAAATAAAAAAGAGGGGATGACTTTCTTAACTAAAGAACAAGTAATGGAACTTTTTAAAGATTATGAAATAATAGATTTTAAAGAAGTTGAAAAAGATGGAACTACTGCTTTAGGAAAAGAGAAACATTGGCACATATTTAATATAATAGCAAAAAAATAAGTACTTTTTCAATTTGACTATAAAAAACCATACAATTATGATATAATTTTCAAAAAAAGGAGGAAAAACCATGGATTTAACAATAAATGTAGAAAACTACAAACTAAACATAAGAGCAGCAGGGATAATAGAACACAACGGAAAAATATTAGTACACAAAGAAATAAGCAAAGACCACTATGCACTAATAGGAGGAAGAGTAAAAATAGGAGAAGATTCAGAAACAACAATCAAAAGAGAAATTAAAGAAGAACTTGGAAAAGAAATAAAAACAACAGGATATATAGCAACAATAGAAAATTTCTTCGAAGAAAAAGGCCAAAAATATCACGAAATACTATTTGTGCACAAGGCAGAATTCATAAACGAAGAAGACAAAAAAATGGAACAAACACTAAAAAATGTAGAGGGCAAAGAAAACTTACGCTATGAATGGATAGAAAAAAGCAAAATAGAAGAATATAAAATCTTACCAGGAACAATAAAAGAAATCTTAAAAGAAAACAAAATTCCAGTACATAAAATAAACAATGATTTAAAAAATGAAATTGAACTAGGAGAAGTAGATAATATATTAAACAAAAATGCCAATTCAGAAAAAGAAAAATGCTGTGGATGTATTATAATAAATGATAATAAAGTACTACTAATCAAGCAAATACAAGGACATTGGGGATTTCCAAAAGGACATGTAGAAAAAAATGAAACAGAACTTGAAACAGCAGCAAGAGAAGTGAAGGAAGAAACTAATTTAGATGTAGAAATTGATGCTAATAAAAGATATACAATGGAATATGTAACAGATAAAGGAAAGCTAAAACAAGTAGTATTATTTGTTGCAAAATGCACAGGAGGAGAAATTAAAGCACAGGAATGTGAAGTTAATGAAATAAAATGGTTAGATTTCGATGAAGCAGTTGAAACAATTACATATGAAAATACTAGAGAATTATTTAAGGAAATACTTAAGGATATAAAAGGTTGAAAAATTAATTAAATATTTATCCATAAAATTGAAACAATATAGAAAAAGTAACAAGGAAACAAAAAATGAAAGAAAACAAAACACTATACAAAATAGCAAAAGCAATATACAGCAAATTGCTAAAAATAATATATAGACCAACAGTAAAAGGAGCAAAAAACATACCAGAAAAAGGAGCAATTATCTTTGTAGGAAACCACAAGCACGCATTTGACCCAATAATGGTAATGTCAAACACAAACAGAATAGTACACTACATGGCAAAAGAAAGCCTATTCAAAGGAATACATGGAAAAATTTTTGAAAGCATTGGAACTATAAAAGTACACAGAAACAAAAGTAATCCTGTAGCCATATTAAAAGCAGAAAGAGTACTTAAACAAGGTGGAGCAGTTGGAATTTTTCCAGAGGGAACAAGAAACAGGACAAACCAAGAACTTTTAAAATTCAGATATGGAGCAGTCAAAATTGCCAAAAAAACAAATACACTAATAATTCCATTTGCAATAAAAGGCAACTATAAACCATTCAGAAAAGGTTTATCAATCGAATTTGGAAAACCAGTAAATATCAGTAAAATGGAAGTAGAAGAAGCAAATAATTATATTAAGAATGAAGTATTAAACATACTTAGGAAGTAGAAAAGGTTGGAAAAATTAATTTTTTTCAACTGGATTTCTACCTTGAGGAAGGAATGAAATTAAACATGAAAATGATTTTTATAGTAAACGAAAGTGCTGGAAGAGGAAAAAGCAAAAAAATCATACCCAATATTGAAAAAGAATGTAAAAATCAAAACATTGAATTTGAAATTAGATATATAACAAAAGAAAAAAGTGGATATGACATTGCGTTTGAATACAAAGATAAGGAATACGTGATATATGTTGTAGGCGGAGATGGAACTTTAACACTTGTGCTACCTGCATTAGTTGGCACAAAAAATAAACTTGGTGTTATTCCATCAGGCTCAGGAAATGATACATATAGAACAATAAAAAATCTACCTAATAAAGAAACACTGATAGATATAGGAAAAATTAATGACAAATACTTCATAAATGTAGCATGTACAGGAATTGATGCTGAAGTAGCAAACAATATTGACAAATTAAGGAACACAATAATACCAACAAGTCAACTATACAATGCAAGTATTGTATATACTTTTATAAAATTTAAACATAAAAAAATGAAGTTGAAAACCAGTGTAAAAAACATTGAAACCAAATATACAATTTTAAGCATTTGTAATGGAGCATATTATGGCGGTGGCTTTAATATTGCACCAAAATCAACATTAACAGATGGACTTTTAGATGTCTATTATGCAGAAAAAATGTCAAAAATAAAAATGATTCCATTAATTTTAAGGCTGAAAAAAGGAAAACATGAAGGAAAAAGAAGAATTCATAAATTTAGAACGAATCACGTGGAATTGGAACTTGATGAAAAAATTACTTTTAATGTTGATGGAGAAAAATTAACAGGAAATAAATTTGTAATTGATGTTTTACCAAAATCAATTATATTATTTAATGATAATGATTTTGTAGAAAAAATTTTGAAATAAAAGATAGGGAGATAAATTATGAGTGAAAATTTAAAGAAACCAATAGTAACAATAGAAATGGAAGATGGGGGAATAATAAAACTAGAACTATATCCAAGCAAAGCACCAGAAACAGTAAACAACTTTGTAAATTTGATACAAAAAGGATTTTATGATGGACTAATATTCCACAGAACAATTCCAGGATTCATGGCACAAGGAGGAGACCCAGAAGGAACAGGAATGGGAGGCCCAGGATACGGAATAAAAGGAGAATTCAAAGAAAATGGAGTAGAAAACAACATATCACATGTAAGAGGAATTGTATCAATGGCAAGAAGCATGATGCCTAATAGTGCAGGTTCTCAATTCTTTATAGTAACAGAGGACTCAGAATTTTTAGATGGAAAATATGCTGCATTTGGAAGTGTTATTGAAGGGATGGATGTAGTAGATAAAATTGTAAAATCAAGAGTAATTACCAGAAGTCCATTTGGCGGTGGAAAAGATAGACCAGTAGAACCACCTGTTATGAAAAAAGTAACAGTAGAGACATTTGGAGTAGAATATCCAGAACCACAAAAATGTAAAATAATATAAAAAAACAAACAAATTTTATAATTCCGACAAATTTCGACATAAAAATAAAAAACAAAATGATATAATTTCAACATAATAAAATAAAAGGAGGAACAATATATGGAAGAAAAGAAGAAGAACGGACTAGCAACAGCGGGATTAGTATTAGGAATTATAGGAATTTGTACTTCATTTATACCAGTAATAAATAATGTATCATTTATTCTAGGATTAATAGGAACAATATTTGGTATAGTAGCACTAATAAAAAAAGCTAGCAAAGGACAAGCCATTGCAGGAATAATACTTTGCATTCTTACTATTATAATAACAATTAATTCTCAAAAGACATTATCAGACTCATTAAATACATGGAGTCAAGATTTAGATAAGGCAGCTGGAAATAGTACAGAAGAAGTTTTAAAAAATGATGTAGATGTACAATTAGGAGATTTCCAAGTAACTAAAGGAACATATACGACAGAAACAGTTTTAAAAGCAACTGTTAAAAATAAGACAAATGATACAAAATCATTCAGTATTCAAGTTGAAGCTGTTGATGCAAATGGAAGTAGAATAGCAAATGATTATATTTATGCAAATAATTTAAATGCTGGACAAAGCCAAGAGTTCAAATTGTTCGAATATGTAGAGAGTGATAAATTAAACTCAATGAAAAATGCAACATTTAAAATAGTAGAAGCATCAATGTATTAAAATATTAATAATAGTTAAAATTCAAGAATTTTTTATGGGGTAGAACACTAAAAAACATTCTGCCCCAGTATTTTATATCATTAAAATTTAAATTTTAAAAAATTAGCAGAATAATCAAATTTTAAACTTATTTTCAAATAAAAATCCAAAATTAAATTTAAAAATCACACAACAATCCACATATTGTGATATAATAGTGGAAAAATAACAGAAAAGTTTAAATGACAATGAAAAAATAAGGAGGAGAAAAATTATGTGTACAGCAGCAACATATAAAACAAAAGACTTCTATTTTGGGAGGACACTAGACTATGAATTCTCATATGGAGATGAAATAACAATAACACCAAGAAATTACGAATTCAAATTCAAAGAAACAGAACAAATAAAAAATCACTATGCAATAATAGGAATGGCATATGTAGCAGAAAACTACCCACTATACTATGACGCAATAAACGAAAAAGGATTAGGAATAGCAGGACTGAACTTTGTAGGAAACACGCACTACAGCTCAAAAGAAGAAGGAAAAGACAATATAACACAATACGAATTTATACCATGGATTTTAAGTCAATGCACAACCGTAAAAGAAGCACGACAACTAATAGAAAAAATGAATTTTTTAAATGAACCATTTAATGAACAATTACCGCTAGCACAATTACATTGGATTATAGCAGACAAAGAAGAAGCCATAACAGTTGAAGCAATGAAAGATGGAATAAAAATATATGAAAACCCTGTAGGAATTTTAACTAATAACCCGCCATTTGATAAGCAAATGTTTGCATTAAATAACTATATGAACTTATCACCTAAATCTCCTGAGAATAAATTTGCAAAAAATATAAATTTAGATAGATACAGCAGAGGAATGGGAGCAATAGGACTTCCTGGTGATTTATCTTCACAATCTAGGTTTATAAGAGCAAGTTTTGTAAAAATGAACTCAGTTTCAAAAGATACAGAAAATGAAAGTGTTAGCCAATTCTTCCATATTCTTAATTCAGTAGATCAACAAAGGGGATGTTGTGAAATAGATGACGGAAAGTATGAGATAACAATTTATACATCTTGCTGTAATGCAAGTAAAGGAATTTATTATTACACAACATATGATAACCATCAAATTACAGCAGTTGATATGCATAAGGAAAATCTAGATAGTAAAGAACTTATAAGATATCAATTAATAAAAGAAGAACAAATCAAAATTCAAAATTAATGAAAATACACAAGATTTGGCAGACAAAATTTTGAAAAAATTTTGGATGACGATGAGCGAAACACCCAAGATTTGGCAGACAAAATTTTGAAAAAAATTTTGGATGACGATGAGTGAAAACGCCCAAGATTTGGCAGACGAAATTTTGAAAAAAATTTTGGATGACGATGAGCGAAACGAAGTGAAGCGAAAGGAAATACAAAAGTGAAAAAGAGTACACGAGCAAAGAAAACAAAAAACAAACAAACAGAAAAAATAATATCAACATTAATAATAATAATATTAATAATAGCAAGTTGGGTAATAAACAAACAAGAAAATAAAAAACAAGAAAACCAAATAAAGGGAACAAATATAACTGAAGAACAAGCACAAACAGCGGAAAATACGGTATCAAGCACCAAATACAATTTAAGTAACATACCAGAATACACAGACAAAATATACACAGAAATAAATAACAACATACCATACTTTAAAGAAAGTGAGCACACAACGAAAGCATTCGAAAACTACAGTCAACTTGACTCTTTAAAACGATGCGGAGTAGCATATGCAAACATATGCAAAGAAATAATGCCAACAGAAAAAAGAGGAGACATCAGTAATGTAAAGCCAACAGGTTGGAAACAAGCAAAATATGACGGAAAATTCTTGTACAACAGATGCCATCTAATAGGATATCAATTAGCAGGAGAAAACGCCAATGAGTTAAATTTAATAACCGGCACAAATTATTTCAATGTTGAAGGAATGTTACCATTTGAAAACAAAGTTGCAGAATATATAGAAAAAAACAATAATAATCATGTACTTTATAGAGTAACACCAGACTTTAAAGGAGACAATAAAGTTGCAAGTGGCGTAGAAATGGAAGCATATTCTGTAGAAGATAATGGACAAGGCGTTAGCTTTAATGTATATGTGTATAATGTCCAACCCGGAATAACAATTAATTATCAAACAGGTGAAAGCTCTCAAAATAGCAAATAGCTATTAAATGCAGTATAAAAAATTCACCACAATTATAAAACATAATTAAAAAATTTAATCAAAAAAAGGAGAGATGATTTATTGAAATTAGATATTTTTAACAAACTAGCAAATGATATAAAAGAAAATAATTTAGTAGAAAATTTTATACAAGAATTATCAAAACAAATTGAAAACTCAAAGGAAAAAGAACAAATGAACACAATAAACAACGACGAAATCAACAATAATAATGAGGTTGAAAAAGAAAGTTCACTAGAACAACAAGAAAGCTTAGAACAAAATAGAGAAGAGAACTGCCTGTATCAAGTAGTAGATTTTAGTGCAAAGGGAGTTTACTTACTAAACAAAAACAACAATAAAATATTTGAAGAAACAGAAATATCAGAAGAACTAAAAAATCAAATACAAAATGATAGTATATTGAGATATAAAAATGGTGAATATGTATATGAAGAAGAATTAACAGAAGAATTCTTCAATAATTTAGAAGATATAGACCAATAAAAAATAAAATTATGGCTAAAAACAGCAAAGAATCAAATGAAATTTTAAACAAAATTGTATTACTATAAAAAAGAAAGGTGATAAAAATGAAAGCATTAGTAATATCAGATATCCATGGATCAGGATACTATGGAGAAAAAATTAAAGAAATAAATGAAAAGGAAAAACCAGACAAGATAATATTATTAGGAGACCTATATTACCATGGTCCAAGAAATGACTTAAGTCAAGAATACAACCCAATGAAAGTAGCACAAACGCTCAATTCATTAAAAGAAAAGTTATTAGTAGTAAGAGGAAACTGTGACGCAGAAGTAGACGAAACAATATCAGAATTCAAATTTCATGACCACATTTTAATGGAAATAAACGGTAAGAAATTTTATTTTACACATGGACACAAATACAATATAGAAAAAATACCATATGACGACTTTGATATAATGATATATGGTCATATTCATCAAGGATTTATTCAAGAAAAAGAAGGATATATCTTTGCAAACCCAGGTTCTATCTCACTTCCAAAATGCAATACAGAGCATAGTTATATAGTAATTGAAGGCAATAAAATAATATTAAAAAATGTTGATGGAAAAGTTATACAAGAATACGAATTTTAATTGACAACAACCCCTAAAAGTGATTTAATAAGCACAAGAAAGGGGGAAAGAATATGAAAAAAATTCTAAAAATTGCATTAATAGTAATATTAATAATTGTACTAGTAGTTGGAGGGTATTTTATAGCCTTAAACATGACAAAAAAACAAGCTATGGATACAGTTGATAAAATGTTTACAGCATTAAAAACAGGAGACGAAGAGCAAATAAAACAATACATCAATATAAAAGATGTAATTGAAGAAAATGCAACATCAGAAGATAACATAGAAGATAATCAAGATATGGAAAAAGCAATGTTGAAAAATCTAAACTATGAGGTAGTATCAACAGATGTAAAAATAAATGAATGCACAATGAAATTAAATATAAGTAACAAAAATTTAAAAACAGTATTTGGAAATTATATATCAAAAGCATTTTCTGTAGCCTTTTCTCAAGCGTTTGGTGCAATGACAGAAGAAGAGATGGATGAACAATTAAAACAATATTTTATAGAACAATATAATTCTGAAGACATTGAAACTGTAACAACAGAAGTTACTATTAATATGAAAAAAGAATATGGAAAATGGAATATAAACTGTGATGAAGATGCTTTTGTCGATGCAGTATTACCAGGATATAGAGAAGTTGAAGAATCTTTAAATAGTATGAATCAAGAATAATAAATAAAAAAGGACATGAAAGTATAAAACTCTCATGTCTTTTTAAATAAAACTATTTATAATATTTCCCTTGCCATAAATTCTGTTCTTTCAAAATTTTATCAAACCCATTCAAAACCCATTTCTTATGCAAATTCCACTCAGGAGCAACCAACAAATCCTTAGGGCTATCTCCAGAAATTCTATGAATAACAATATCCGGAGAAATATGAGTAACAACATAAGTAAGCGCATCCAAATAATACTCTAAAGAAATAGGCTCATATTGACCTGCAAAAAACATATTAGCAAGATAAGTATTTTCAACAACATAAGTAGAATGAATTTTCAAACCTTGAATATTATGCTTGTTAATAAAATCAACAGTATCTTTCAAATTCTCAAAAGTTTCACCTGGCAAACCAACCATAATATGAGCTACAACATCAATATTAGCATCATTTAACAACATAACAGCATCTGTAAACTGACAACTTGAATAACCACGATTAATTAAATTGCCAGTTTCATCATTAGAAGTTTGCAAACCAAGTTCAACACAAACATAATATTTATCTTTGTATGACTTCAATAAATTAACAATATCAGCATTTATACAGTCAGGCCTTGTAGCAACTTCTAAACCAACAATTCTATCATCAATTAAAGCAGAGTCGTATTTAGCTTTTAGCATATCCAAAGAATCATATGTGTTTGTAAAATTTTGAAAATAAGCAATAAACTTATTAGCACGTTCACTACGATAACTATTAAAATAATTTTTAACTTGATTACTAATTTTTTCAGTTATAGTGTTACCAAAGCCACAACGTATTAATTCACCAGAACCTTTTTCACTACAAAAAATGCATCCTTTTGTGGATATAGTTCCATCTCTATTAGGACAGGTAAAGCCTCCATCAATACAGATTTTTAAGGTTCTTTCTCCAAATTTTTCTTTTAAATATTTGTTTAAATGTTTATATCTTTCTTTATCTTCCATAATGGTTACAGTATAGCAAAAAAATTTCTTAAAAGCAAATTTTTACACCAAAAAATTAGACATATAACAAAATATGTGCTAATATGTATTTAGTAATTGAAAAACAAGTCGAGTAACAATTAAACTGAAAAAGACTAGGAGTCAAAGCATTCCTAGTTTTTTTCTTTATAATCCAAAAAACACTTTAAAAATTTCAAAAAAGTGATATAATACAACCGTAAAAAAATAAAAACACAACCAAAAAGGGAAGGTGATACAAATGATACAACTATTTGAAATCAAGAAAAAAGTAAAACAAATGAAAAACACAGACAAAGAGTTACTAGAAAAATACACAGAAACATCAAAGAAAAACAAAGAAGAAATACTAAAAGAATACAACACAAAAGAAGAAGGACTAACACAAAAAGAATACGAAAAAAGATATGAAAAAAACGGACCAAACATAGTAGTAAAAAACGAAAAAAAGAGTTGGCTGGAATTTTTTATAAAATCATTCAATGATAAATTCATATATATATTACTTTTGCTAGCAATAATAGACTTTGCACTATCAGACAAACTAGGAGCAGGAATAATAGTAGGAATAGCAGTAGTAAGCGCATTCATAAAATTCTGTCAAAACTACTCAACATACAAATTTAATCAAAAACTAAAAGCACAAATATATTCAAGCACAAATGTGGTAAGAAGCGGAAAAGAAAAAGAAGTAAGAGTAGAAAACATAGCAATAGGAGACATCATAAAACTAAATGCAGGCTCAATAATACCAGCAGATGTAATACTAATAGAAAGCAAAGACTTATTCTTGAACCAATCAGTATTCACAGGAGAAAGTGTATTAGTTGAAAAAACAACAACACCAAATGAACCAAAAGGAATATTTGATATAAACAACATCTGTTTAATGGGCTCAAGTGTAGTCAGTGGAAGCGGAACAGCAGTTGTAATACAAACTGGATTTGACACATATTTAGGAAGAATGAGCAAAGAAATAGACAACAAAAAAGAGATAACAAACTTCGAAAAAGGAATGAACAACATCACAAAACTACTAATAAAATATATGGTAGTAGTATCAATAGCAGTATTTGTAATATATGCATTCATAAGACACGATCTAATGGAAGCATTGCTATTTGCACTATCAGTAGCAGTTGGAATAACGCCAAGTATGTTACCAATGATAGTAAATGTAAATCTAACAAAAGGAAGCAAAACACTAGCAAAAAAGAAAACATTAGTAAAAAATATACAGTCAATTCAAAACTTAGGAGCAATAGACATCTTATGTACAGACAAAACAGGAACATTAACACAAGATAAAATAACATTGCAAAAATATATAAATGTAATGGGAGAAGAAGACTTAGACATCTTAAAATATGCATATCTAAACAGTTACTATGGAACAGGAATAAAAAATTTAGTTGACAAAGCAGTAATAGCATATGGAAATCAACACAAAATCAAGCAAGTTCTAAAAGAATACGAAAAAGTAGACGAAATACCATTTGACTATACAAGAAAAAGAATGAGTGTTGTTGTAAAAAGTGAAGACGGCTACAGAATGCTTACAAAGGGCGCAATAGAAGAAATTTTAAAATGTTGCAAACAAGTAAAGTATAAAGACGAGATAATTCCAATAACAGATGATTTAATAAAGCAAATAGAAGTAAATGCAAACAATTTATCAAATCTAGGAATGCAAGTAATAGCATTAGCAACGAAAAAAGAATATCCAGGTGTAAATGTTTTTAACAGTAATGACGAAAGTGAAATGACATTTGTAGGATATGTTGCATTTTTAGATCCACCAAAAAAAGATGTAAAGAAGACAATAAATGATTTAAGAAAAATTGGAGTAAAAACAAAAATTCTAACAGGTGACAATGCATATGCAACAAAAAATATATGCAATACAGTAGGATTAAGATCTGACAGAATAATTACAGGTGTAGAATTAGACAAAATGTCAGACGAAGAATTAGAAAAAACAGTAGAAGAAGTTGATGTTTTTGCAAGATTAAACCCATTGCAAAAAGAAAGAGTAGTAAAAACATACAAGAAAAACGGCCATGTAGTAGGATATATGGGAGACGGCGTAAATGATGCACCATCACTACATACAGCAGATGTAGGAATTTGTGTAGACTCTGCAACAGACATAGCAAAAGAAGCAAGTGATATAATATTACTTGAAAAAAGTCTGCAAGTAATATATGATGGAGTAATAGAAGGTAGAAAAGTGTATGGAAACATCATAAAATATATGAAAATGGCATTAAGTTCAGACTTTGGAGATGTATTTAGTATATTAATAGCAAGTATCTTTTTACCATTTTTGCCACTATTGCCAATACAAATGTTAATACAAGACTTTTTATATGACATATCACAAATAGCAATACCATATGATGATGTAGACAAAGAATTTTTGGAAAAACCAAGAAAATGGGATACAAAAGGACTTGGCAAATTCATGAATGTAATGGGAATTACAAGTTCAATAACAGATGTAATAGCATTTGTAGTATTTTGGTTTGTATTTGGATACAACAGTGTAGACAAACAATCTTGGTTCCAAACAGCGTGGTTTGTAGAATGCTTGATAAGTGAAACAATGATAATTCACTATGTTAGAACTGCAAAAATGCCATTCATAGAATCAAGAGCAAATAAATTTTTAACAATATCAACATTAATAACTATTGCAGGAACAATAGTTACACCGATATTATTACACAATGTTGGAACATTTAATTTTGAAATTTTACCAGGAAAATATTATGCGTTTGTAGTATTATTACTTATAATATATACCGTACTTGTACAAAGTATTAAGAAAGTATATATTAAAAGAAATGGTGAGTGGCTATAAAAAAACGGGATTGGGGGACGGGTCTCTAATCCCAAAAAAATATAAAAAAAATAGGGATTAGAGACCCGTCCCCTAATCCCGAAAAAATATAAAAAAATAGGGATTAGAGACCCGTCCCCCTAATCCCTAAAAAAGGAGAAAAATATGGAAGAATGTAAAATAAAGAATTTATACAATTTAGATGAAACAATAGCAAAAAAAATATTTGATGGAGCAACATACCCATGGGAGGTATTACCAAAAATAAATGATTTCATAATAGAATTAGGTAATACACTAGACCCAGAAGAATATGATAAAGTGGGAGATGATGTATGGATTGCAAAGTCTGCAACAGTAGCACCAACTGCATACATACATGGACCTGCAATTATAGGAAAAAATGCAGAAATAAGACATTGTGCATTTATAAGGGGGAAAGCAATAGTTGGTGAAGGTGCAGTGGTAGGAAATTCAACAGAATTAAAAAATGTAATTCTATTTAACAAAGTGCAAGTACCTCATTATAACTATGTGGGAGATTCAATTTTGGGATATAAATCACACATGGGAGCAGGCTCAATAACATCAAATGTAAAATCAGACAAAAAATTAGTAGTAGTAAAAAATGATAAAGAAAAAATAGAAACAGGACTAAAAAAATTCGGAGCGATGTTAGGTGATGAAGTAGAAGTAGGATGTGGTTCAGTTCTAAATCCAGGAACAGTAATCGGTAGTCATAGCAACATATATCCATTATCATCTGTGAGAAAAGTAGTACCTGCAAATAGTATATACAAAAATCAAAATGAAATTGTAGAGAAAATCTAGAAAAAAGGACATTCCATAAAATTGCTTATTACACTTCATAGCAACCAATATTTTTAGGTGGCCATGAACCGTAATGATTGATAAACAAGTAAAACAGGAATGTCTTTTATATTAATTTGAACATTTCAGAAAGGAAATAAAAAATGAAAAATACTGAAACAATATTTTTTAAAGCCCAAGATGGAGTAATATTAAATGGAATTATGTATAAAAACACAAATAAAACTGCGAAAATAATAATATCAGTACATGGAATGGCAACAAATTGCATCAAAAAAAGAGACGAAATAATAGCCCAAAAGGCAAACGAAATCAACATTGATTTTTTGGCATTTAATAATAGAGGACATGACCTAGTAAATTACATAAAAAAGGAAAGCAAAGAAAAACCGGAACTTGCAGGTACTGCATATGAAGAAATAGCAGAAAGTTACGAAGATATTGTAGGAGCCATCAATTATGCAATAGAACAAGGCTACAAAGAAATATATATCATTGGGCATAGCCTAGGGTGTACAAAAACAATATACACATATAACAAATTAATTGAAGAAAATGAAAAAGGAATACTAGAAAAAATAAAAGGAATAATCTTACTTTCATTAGTAGATATACCACTTGCTATCCAAGTATATTTAAAAGATGACTTTCCTGTAATGGTAACCTATGCTAAAAATATGAAAAGAGAAAAAATGGAAAATCAACTAATGCCTGCAGAAAGTTTTATACATCCTATCAGTGTAAAAACGTTTTTAAGATATGCTATTGAAAACAAAGACATAGACTTTGCAAAGTTTTCAGATAAAAATTACAATTTTGAAGAACTAAACAATATTAAAGTACCATTATTTATGAGATGGGGAAATCAAAGAGAATTAATTATTCAAGAAGCGGACAAACTATGCGAACAATTAAAAGGAAAAATAAAAAATGATAAATTAGATATTGGTTATATTGATGGCGCAGACCATAGTTATACAGGAAAAGAAGAAATCTTGGCAAATGAAATACAAAATTTTTTAAAAGACTAATATAATCGAAAAATGTCAAAAATAAAAAAATATTTTAAGACATAAAGTCGAACTATAAAGAAAAATAAAAAAACATAAAAAAATAGAAAATTTAATGTCAAAAATTGCGATGAAAAATCCTTGCAAACCATTGAAATTAGTAGTAATATTAATACGTTGCAACAAAAGAAAAATAAAAAGGGGGATTTTTTTGAAAACGTTTTTTGGCAGTGTATTTATTAAAAAAGAGTTACTGAATGAGTCAGGAATAAAACATCCAATAAAATTGGAGTATTACAAACAAATAAATGAAGATGTAATAAAATCATTTGAAAAAACAAAATATGGAATAGAAATAGTAAAAACTGAATATAGACCAGATTGTACTAAAGTTGAAAACAAAAGTATAAAATATGTTACTAATGATGAAATAGAAGCAAATGAAATATTAAATATTTTTAAAGAAAATCAAGTTACTCCAATTAATTCAGAAGAAGTAATAATGGATTTATTTAGAAAAAAATTTTAATGTCTTTTTGTATCCAAAAGGACATTTTTTTTCTGGATTTATTAGAAAAAACTTGCAAAATATGAAAAAATGTTCTAGAATACTTAAAGATATAATAAAAACAGAGGAGGAAACATGGCGGATAAATTAATAATAGTAGAATCACCTGCAAAAGCGAACACAATAAAAAAATTTTTAGGAGGCAGTACAAAAGTTGTAGCCTCAATGGGACATATACGAGATTTACCAAAATCAAAATTAGGTGTGGATATTGAAAATGACTTTGAACCTGAATATATAAATATCAGAGGAAAGGGAGATTTAATAAAATCTTTAAAAACAGACGCTAAAAAGGCAAAAAAAGTTTATTTAGCAACTGACCCCGACCGTGAGGGTGAAGCAATAGCATGGCACCTAGCAAAAATATTAGAAGATGACAAAGATAAAATAACAAGAGTCACTTTTAATGAAATTACAAAATCAGCAGTAAAAAAAGCAATAAAAGAACCAAGAAATATCGACTTAAATACTGTTGATGCACAACAAGCAAGAAGAGTTTTAGACAGAATAGTTGGATATAAAATAAGTCCATTACTATGGAAAAAAGTAAAAAGAGGACTCTCAGCAGGTAGAGTTCAATCTGTTGCAGTAAAACTAATAGTAGACAGAGAAACAGAAATCGAAAACTTTATTCCACAAGAATATTGGAACATATATGCAAACCTAAAAGACGAAAAATCCAAAAAAGAATTTGAAGCGAGATTCTATGGAAAAAACGGAAAGAAGCAAGAAATCAATTCAAAAGAACAAGTTGACCAAATCTTAAAAGACATAGAAAAAGCAAAATACATAGTATCAGAAATCAAAAAAGGTGAGAAAAAGAGAAATCCAGCACCACCATTTACAACAAGCACAATGCAACAAGAGGCTTCAAGAAAATTAGGATTCACATTAAAGAAAACAATGTCTGTTGCACAAACATTATATGAAGGTGTAAAAATAGCAGACAGAGGAACTGTAGGTCTAATCACATATATGAGAACAGACTCTACAAGAATATCAGAAGAAGCCAGAGCGGCAGCAAAAACACACATTGTATCAACATATGGTGAAGAATTCTATGAAAATAGGTATTACAAAACAAGTAAAGATGCCCAAGACGCTCACGAAGGTATAAGACCAACATATTCAGATATCGAACCTGACGACATAAAAGGCGACTTAAGTAAAGACCAATATAAATTATACAAACTAATTTATAACAGATTTATGGCAAGTCAAATGAAACCTGCAGTATATGACACAATAGCAGTAAATATTAAAGCAAATGATTATGACTTCAAAGCAAATGGACAAAATCTAAAATTCAAAGGATTTATGATTTTATATGTTGAGGGAACAGACGAAAAAGAAGAACAAGAAGAAGGAATGTTACCAGATTTAGACGAAAATCAAGAAGTAAAATTAATCAAAATAAATCCAAAACAAAGTTTTACAGAACCACCTGCAAGATACACAGAAGCAAGTTTGGTAAAAGCATTAGAAGAAAAAGGAATAGGAAGACCAAGTACATATTCGCCAACAATTACAACAATTTTGGAAAGAAGATATATAGAAAAAGAGCAAAGACAATTAGTACCAACAGAACTTGGGAAAATAGTAAACAAACTACTTACAGAAAACTTTGCAGATATTGTGAATGTGGAATTTACGGCCAAAATTGAAAACGAATTTGACGAAATTGCAGAAGGAAAAGAAAAATGGAAAAAAATAATTAGGGAATTCTATGGACCATTTGAGCAAGAACTTGAAAAAGCAGAAAAAGAACTTGAACATGTGCAATTAGTTGACGAAGTGTCAGATGTACAATGTGAAAAATGTGGAAGAATGATGGTTTACAAATATGGAAGATATGGCAAATTTTTGGCGTGTCCCGGATTTCCAGAATGTAGAAATGTAAAACCAATAATAGAAACAATTGATGTTCCATGTCCGAAATGTGGAGCAACTGTTCAAGTCAGAAAGACAAAAAGAAAAAGAAATTACTATATTTGCGAAAATAATCCAACTTCATGTGATTATATTTCTTGGAACAAGCCAAAGCCAGGTGAAAAATGGAATCCAGAAGAGGCGGAAGAAGTAAAAAAAGAAACAGAAAAGAAAACAAGAACAACTAAAAAGTCTTCAACAAAAAGAAAGACAACTGCAAAAACAACAAAAAGTAAAAAATAAAAGAACGGGATTGTGGGGACGTGCCTTCAATCCCGTAAAATTTTGAACCGCAAGATTGAGCCGTTTTTGCGGAATTTTATTTTTAAAAACTATTGACAATATTTAGAATATTTGGTATCATATTAATTGCTTTTGAATATAATTAAATATAACAAAGAGCAAAAATGCAGGTATAGTTTAGTGGTAAAACATAACCTTGCCAAGGTTAAGTTACGGGTCCGATTCCCGTTACCTGCTCCAAATTTTTTATTAAAAACAAAAATTAAATATGGCGCCTTAGCCAAGCGGTAAGGCACGAGTCTGCAAAACTCTGATGATCGGTCCGACTCCGATAGGCGCCTCCAAAAGAAAAACAAGAAAATATTGGAATATCCATGCTTTCTTGTTTTATATTAGCTTTTATACTAAATAAAAAATACATATTTAAAGGGAGAAAAAAATGAAAATATACAAAAAACTTGTAAGAGACAAAATACCGGAAATAATAGAAAAAGATAATTTGGTACCAATTTGTAGAACCCTAAATAACAAAGAATACCAAATAGAATTAAACAAAAAATTAGTAGAAGAAGTAAAAGAATATCTAGAAAGTCAAGAAACAGAAGAATTAGCAGATATTGTAGAAGTGATTTACAGTATAGTAAAATTAAAAAATATTTCTTTAGAGGACTTCGAAAAAATAAGAATAGATAAAGTAGAAAAAAGAGGTAGTTTCGACAAAAAAATATTTTTGGAAAGGGAAGAAGAAAAAGAAAGTGAAAGAACCTAATTGAAGGCTGCCATACAGCAGGCTTTTTGTAGAACATTATCTAACATCAATTACAAGTTCGAACTGAGCTTGTAATTTTTGGGAAGTCTCATCAAAAGTAAAATCCCTGGTAATAATATCCAGCAAGCAAAAAGAATATTTAAAATCTATTGCTGAATTAATAATGTACAGAGACTTAACAACAAATACTAGTATCTCATCCCGAATGTTTTTCTTGATTTTATCGAGTAAAACAGAAAAATCAACATGAGAAAGTGTAATAGAAGAAGCTGTAAGTTCTTTTTCATAAGTAGATAAGTCAATAAAATCTTTTGAACAAATCCAAATTGACTTGCTTGCTGACAAAGAAGAATTATCAATTTGAATTATAGAATTACTGTACTTGTTTAAAAGCTTTTTCGCAAGCTTCTCAACCTTTTCATCAGGATATTCAAAAGATTTGGCATCTTGAATGCACTGATTTAAATGTTTTAATTCATCATTAATCCGTTCGATTAAACTTTGCAAGTTTGATGATCTACTTTTGTTGTTAGAAACTGAATTTTCATTTTCCATAAAATTGTACCTCACTTTTTAGTTTTTATTATCATAAAAATTTTATCACCTAATAAAAGCATTGTCAATTAAAAAACGACAAAAAATGACAAATCACAAAAAATATTAATTAAATCATATATTATACTAAGAACCAACATAAAACCAACACTTGAAATTCACAAAAAAATGATATAAAATATCCAAAACAAAATTGAAAGAAGGCCAATAAATGAAAAAAATAAACAAAGCACAAGCAATGAAACTAATAGCACTAATAATAACAATAGCAATATTAGTAATCGCCACAATATACATGATACCAATAATAAAACAAATAAACACACCAGAAGGCCAAGCCGAATTTAAAGAAAAAATAACAAACTCAGGACTAACAGGAATGTTAATACTTTTTGGATTAGAATTAGCACAAGTTGTATTGGCAGTATTGCCTGGTGAACCAGTAGAATTACTAGCAGGGATATGTTTTGGACCAATATGGGGAACAATATTTTTAATGATATCAGTATTTATAGTAACTGCCATGATATATTTCTTTGTAAAAAAATATGGAAGAGACTTTATATATGAATTCTTCCCAAAAGAGAAAGTAAACAAATTAGAAAATAGCAAACTATTTAAAGACCCACAAAAAATAGAAACTGTAATGGCATTATTATTTCTAATACCAGGAACTCCAAAAGACTTACTAGTATATATAGGGGGACTACTACCAATAAAAACATCAAGATTTCTGGCACTAGCAACATTACTAAGATTTCCATCAATAATATCATCAACAATAGCAGGAAATAAATTATTGCAAGGAAAATGGCAGGTTAGCATATTAGCATATGTTATAACATTTGCATTAACTTTTGTAGTGATATATATTGTCAATAAATTTGATAAAAACAAAGTAACAGAAGATGTAATAAAAACAGTAAAAAATAAAGAAATGTAAAATACACAAACAACAATAAAAAACAATGGATAAAAATACATTAATGAACTAATGTATAACCTCAAAAAAATATGGGAAAAATATAACAAATACATATTTTGAGGAGGTACAAATGGAAACAAGTAATTTAAAAAATATGGTAGTACTAAAAAACTTGCCATCAAACATTGTGGATGAAGCAATAATAGTGCTAAAAGCAAATAAAAAAACGAAAAAGCTTCAAAAAATAGAAAACAAAAAAATATTAGAAAATCAAGAGAATAAAAAAGACAAAGAATATATTTTAAAAGAAGCAGAAATGATAGTAAATAACTACATTTCCAAAATAGAAAATAAAGAAAATGACAAAATAATAATTAGTAAAGATACAGATGGAAAATATAAAAAATTGAAAAAATATGCAATAGCAACAACATTATTGTGTATAATTCAAGCAATTGTAATCATATTTTAATGCAAAACAGGTAATTTAAGTAGGTAATTACCTGCTTTTTTTGTTTATGAAAAACTTCAAGAAACAAATTTATTCTTGTCCACTTCTTATCATAAAACAAAACAAAATAACATATAGTTTAAAAGAAATAAAGAAACAACCATTTTTGAAAGGGATGAAATAAAATATGGAAAGAACAATGTCTGTAGAAGACAAGATAAGAAGGGCAGAAGAAATATATGTAAGAAGAAAAGAAGGCACAATGCCTAAAACCACAACAGTATCAATAAATAATGATAATAAAAAGGAATTAAAACTATTAAAGAAAATGGTAATACAAATAATTATAAGCCTTTTAATATATGGCGTAATTTATATAATACAAAACAACAACTACATATTTTCACAAGAATTTTTAAACAAAGTACAAGAAGTTTTATCATATGATATAAATTTTGAGGATTTTTATAAAAATGGAAAAAACAACATAAATCAGGTAATTATAAATATAAAAAATAAAGCAGAAAAAAATAAAACAACGGAAAATCAAGAAAAAAATGGAATAGGTGGAGCAGAAGAAAATGTTCAAAATGAACAGCAATCAAATGAGGAAAACACACAAGAAAATCAACAAAATATACAAGAAAATGAACAAACATCACAAGCAAAAACACAAGAAGAACAAGATATAGAAAATATAAAAAATACAACAACATTTATAAAACCAATAGAAGGAACAATAAGTTCAAAATATGGACAAAGAGAGCCCACAACATCAACAGTACCTAAAAACCATACAGGAGTTGATATTGCATCAAATTTAGGAACAAAGATAAAATCTGCAACATCAGGGGAAGTTGTAATAGCATCAGAAGAAGGAGACTATGGCAAACACTTAAAAATTCAAATAGGAGAAGTAAGTATAATATATGCACATTGCAATAGCTTATATGTTAAACAGGGAGACCAAGTAACACAAGGACAAGAAATTGCAGAAGTAGGGTCAACTGGGAATTCCACAGGACCACATTTGCATTTTGAAATAAGAATTTCGGAGAGAACGATAGACCCACAAAAAATATTAGAACTATAATAAATTTTTAAATAAATTTATTATAGTACGAAAAAATTCTATATGATATAAAAATGCTTATAGGTAGCATAAAACCTAAATAAAAAAAAGGAAAAATAATATGAGATTTAGAATCGATTTAAAAATATTTATTTTCTTAATAATATTTTATTTTACAAGGCAAATAGAAATATATTCCATATTAATGCTATTTGCACTAATACATGAATTAGGGCATTTACTAGCAGGATTATTGGTAGGAATGCAACCAGAAAAATTAGAACTAATGCCATTTGGTGTAGCAATATCGTTCAAAATAAAGCCAGAAGAATACAATAAAAAAATAAAAAAAGGAAATCAATTAGAAATCAAAAAAATATTAGTAGCACTTGCAGGACCAATTACAAACTTTATAGTCATTGTCATTATATTAAATCTAAATATAGAATTATTTAAGGCACTTACAATAATATACACAAACTTTTTAATAGTGATATTTAACCTATTACCAATATATCCATTAGATGGAGGAAGAATTTTAAAAGGAATTTTACATATAAACATAGGAAAACAAAAAGCAGAAAAATATATAAATATAATATCAAAAATAACAGTAACAATACTAACAATAATAGCAAGTATATTAATTTTACATGTCCACAACATAGCATTTATATTGATTTGCATGTATTTATGGTATCTCATTTTAAAAGAAGATAAAAAATATCAACAAAGAAAGAAAATATATGAAGCACTAGAACAATAATTTTACGGACTGTGACTGGTAACACAAAAACAATAAAAACAAAAATAAAAAAAGAAAAACTACTTGAAAAACAAATAAAAAAATAGTAAACTATAATAAAGAAAAAAAGGAGAATGCCAATGATGAAAAACAAAATAAAACAGGAAAAAGGTGTAACATTGACAATATTAGTAATAACAGTAATAACACTAATGATTATAACAGGAACACTAATATATAACGTAGAAGACTCAACTAGAATAAAAAAATTAACAAATTTATATAGTGATATAGACCTGTTAAGAACCAAAGTAACAGACTACTATGAAGAATACGGAGAAATACCAGCAAAAATTAAATACACAAACACAAGTGGACTTTCAAATGTATTAAGTAAAAACAACGATACAGGGGATTTTTATGTAATAGACTTAGAGGCAATGAAGGGGATAACACTTAATTACGGAAACGATTATGAAAAAATAATAAATGATACAACAATAACAAAAGAAAATCCAGAAAAAGCAGACCAATACAAAGATTTATATATAATAAATAAAAATAGTCACAATATCTTTTATGCAAAAGGTGTGTCAATACAAGACAAAAACAGCGTAAAAATGTATTACACTGACTACACAATTCCAGATGAAACAGTTGTAGACTTAAGATATATTGATGGAATATTAATTCCAGAAAATTACTATTATATAGGCAAAAGCCCAAGCGTTAGTGGAAGTGAAAGTGGAAGCATAGTAATTTCAAACAAAAAAGATGATACAATAGATGGACAAAGCACAAATCAATTTATATGGACAAAACAAATAGTAGAAATGGATACTTTGCCAACTAGCATAAAATTAGACAAAAACCAAAATGAAGAAGATTTCTTAAAAAGTGTAAATGCAAATAAAGGATATTTTAGAAATCCAGAAGGAAAAGTTCAATATACAAAAATTGAAGATGGAAAATAGTAAAAATATAACCCAAATTTTATATAGATAACAATAAATAAAAAAATTAAGAACCTCAAAGTATACTTGTAAGTATAAAAAGGGGCTCTTTTTTAGGCATTACAATATGTAATCATTCTGTAATATTTTTGAAATATTCCTGTAAAACCAATTGACAATTAAGCCTTTTCGTTGTATTATATATACATAAAAAAATGAGTGTTTTTTAAAATCCTAAGGAGGAAAATTATGGGAGAAGTAATAGTTATAACATCAGGAAAAGGTGGAGTAGGAAAAACAACAACAACAGCAAATTTAGGTTCAAGTTTAGCAGTAGAAGGAAAAAAAGTATGTTTAATAGATACAGACATTGGTTTAAGAAACCTAGATGTAGTAATGGGACTAGAAAATAGAATTGTATATGATATAGTAGACGTTGTAGAAGAAAAATGCAAACTAAGACAAGCATTAATAAAAGATAAAAGATTTAAAGAATTATACCTACTACCAGCCGCACAAACAAGAGACAAAAGTGCAGTAAATGAAGAACAAATGAAAAATTTAACAGACAAATTAAAAGAAGAATTTGACTATATACTAATAGATTGCCCCGCTGGAATAGAACAAGGATTTAAAAATGCTATTGCAGGAGCAGACAGAGCAATAGTAGTAACAACCGCAGAAATCTCTGCAATAAGAGACGCAGACAGAATTATAGGACTATTAGAATCATCAGAAATAAAAAATCCTGAATTAGTAATAAACAGAATAAGACCTAATATGGTAAGAAAAGGTGAAATGATGGATGTTGATGACATAGTAGACCTACTTTCAATAGACCTAATAGGGGTAGTACCAGATGATGAATACATAATAACACAAACAAACAAAGGTGAGCCAGTAATCCAAAACAAAAAAGCACCATCAGGAAAAGCATATATAGAAATTGCAAAAAGAGTATTAGGAGAAAAAATAGAAATCACAATACCAGGTAGAGAAAAAGGATTTTGGGCACGTTTAAAAAGATTCTTTAAAAAATAATATATAAGCAAAACGGAGGGATAGGAAATAATGTTTGAAAACATAGTAAACTTCTTTAAAAACATAGGAAAGAAAGAAGAAAATAAAAAAATGCAAGAAAGTTCAAAAGATGCAGCAAAAGAAAGATTACATCTAGTGCTAATGCAAGACAGAGCAAATGTTTCAGCAGACTTTTTAGAACTTATGAAACAAGAAATAATCGATGTAATAAAAAAATATATAGAAGTTGATGAAAAAGAAATAGATGTAAGATTAACAAATAAAGAAAATGATGATGGAACAAACGGAGCACCAGCATTATATGCAAATATTCCTATTCTTAATATAAAAAATGATGCAAGAAAAATAGGACAAAAAGAATTAGAAGAAAACAAAGAAAAAACAGCAGAAATAGAGAACAACAAACAAAACGAAAAAGAAGAGAAAACAGACAAGAAAACAGAAAGCGAAAAAACGACCTCAAATGATCACAAAACTCCAAAGGAAATGAAAGAAAAAAATGAAACAAAAAAAGCAGATGAGACAGAAAAAACAGAGCAAAAAGAAACAAAAAATTTAGAAGATAAAAAAGACTTTGAAACACAAGAAAAAATAAAAGAAATAATAGACGGTGTAATAGAAGGCGCAGAAAACAATAAAGAAAAAGCAAAAAACGAAGAACAATAAGTTAAATCATAAAAATTAAGAAAGAAAAAGAGTTGATTTAATGAGAAGAAGAGAATTAAAAAACATGGAATGGGGGTTGCTAATAGTAGCAATTATATTATCAATAATAGGGATTATTGCACTATTTTCAGCAACACAAGAAACTGAATATGACGAATTTAAAAAACAAATAATATGGTTAGCAATAAGTATAATAGCAATGGTAATAGTAATGCTAATAAATTACGAAACATTAGTAAAACTATCACCAATTTTTTATGGAATATTTATAATTCTGCTAATAGCAGTAATGTTCACAAAACCAGTAAATGGAGCAACAAGTTGGTTTGACATCGGATTTTTTTCATTCCAACCATCAGAATTTGCAAAAGTAGCAGTAATACTGTTTTTAACATATGTAATATCAAAAATACAAGAAAGATATGCAGAAGATATAAACAAACCAACACGACTACTAATAATATTTGTAACATTAGCAATACCATTATTATTAATTATAAAACAACCAGACTTTGGTACAGCAATGGCGTTTTGTATAGCACTTGCAATGATGCTATTTACTGCCGGAATAGACAAAAAGTACATAATAGGAACAATATTGATAGCAACAATATCAATACCACTATTATACAATTTTGTACTGCCAGATCATGCCAAGAAAAGAATAGATATATTTTTAAATCCAGAATCAGACCCACGTGGAAGTGGATATAACATAATTCAATCAAAACTAGCAATAGGAGCAGGACAATTAACAGGAATGGGATTATTAAAAGGAAATCAAACACAACTAGGATATCTATACCCAAAAACAACAGACTTTATTTTCTCTGTAATTGGCGAGGAAATGGGATTTATAATAGGACGGAACAATTATAGTACTATATGTATTTCTGGTCACAAAAGCGATTTACATTGCAAAAACAGCAAAAGACACAAAGGGTTCCTTGATTGCATCTGGAATAGCTGGAATATTTTTATTTCATATGACAGAAAACATAGGGATGGTAATGGGACTTTTACCAATAACAGGTGTACCATTGTTATTTGTAAGCTATGGAGGAAGTTCTATGATTACAAGTTATATTTTAATTGGAATATTATTAAATATAAGCAGTAAAAGGCAAAAAACAATATTTGTAAAATAAAAAATCGGGGGATTAAGGGACGTTCCTTTTTCTCCCTTTTTTTAGTGATTAAGGGACAGTGCTTTAGTACCAATTTTTTAGAATTTGTTATTTGGAGGGAAAAATGTATTTAAAAAAATTAAAAATAGGAAATGTAGAACTAGAAAATAATTTAATATTAGCTCCAATGGCAGGAGTAACAGATTTACCATTTAGAAAAATATGCAAAGAATTTGGGCCAGGTTTAGTATGCACAGAAATGGTAAGTAGTAAAGCAATATTTCATGACGATTCAAAAACAAAACTACTAATGAACACAGAAGGAGAAAAAAGACCAGTAAGTATGCAAATATTTGGTAGTGATGAGGAAACAATGGGGTATGCAGCAAAATATGTATCAAAATTAGCAGATATAGTCGATATAAACATGGGATGCCCTGCTCCCAAAGTAGTAAAAAATGGTGATGGTAGCAAACTTTTACTAAACATAGAACAAGCAGAAAAAGTAATAAAAGCAGTTGTAAAAAATTCTACTAAACCAGTAACATTAAAAATTAGAAAAGGTTGGGATTGCGAACATATTGTAGCAACAGAATTTGCTAAAATGGCAGAACAAGCAGGAGTATCCGCAATTACAATTCATGGGAGAACTAGAACTGAGATGTATTCTGGGAAAGCAGATTTAGACATTATCAAAAGAGTGAAAGAGTCAGTGAACATACCAGTAATAGGCAATGGTGATGTGGTAGATGAAGAATCTGCATTGAAAATGTTTGAATACACCGGGGTGGATGGAATTATGATAGGTCGTGGGACTTTTGGAAATCCATGGATATTTGCAAGAATTAAGCATTTTTTAGAAACAGGGGAAAAACTTCCTGAAATATCAAATGAAGAAAAGTTTAGAGTTATAAAAGAACAAATTCAACTTGAGTTAGAGAATAAACCGGAGGTAACTGCAATAAGAGAAATGAGAAAGCATATTGCTTGGTATACTAAAAATATGCCGAATTCTAGTGAGTTTAGGTGCGAGATTAATAAAATAGAGGATAAAGATTTATTAATGAAAACTGTTGAAAAATATTTTTTGGAAGAATGATACAGTTCACAGCCTAGAAAAATTACAAATAGAAAATATAACCAAAAATATTGAAATAAATTTTTTGTTATGGTAGAATTAAAATGCAGGAACAACCTGCAATAAGGAAAACAAAAGAAGGAGTGAAGAAAAAATGAAGAAAACATTTAAAAATTCAAAAGGTATAACATTAGTGGCACTCGTAATCACTATAATTATCCTTTTAATATTGGCAGGAATATCAATATCAGCATTAACAAATACAGGAATATTCCAAAAGGCAAAAGATGCAAAACAAAAATCAGAAGATGCAGCATTAGACCAAAATACAAAACTAGATGAATACGAAAATGAAATTGATAAATATATACCTAAGGAAAATAGCTTAGCAAAAGCAGTTAAAGTAGGAGACTATGTAGCATATAAACCAGATGAGCCAGACAATAATGCATTAACTACATTAAAAACAAATTTAAAAAACTATTCAGGAGCAAGTGATAATACAACAAATTCTGCGATTGCTAGAGATAGCTTGAGTTGGAGAGTACTTGATATAGATGAAAAAACAGGAGCTGTTAGATTAATAAGTGCAGCACCAACAAGTTCAAAAGTTACTTTAAGAGGATATAATGGATATAACAATGCTGTAAAATTATTAGATGATGCATGTAGCACTTTATATAATTCAAAATTGGCAACAAAAGTACAAAATTTAAAAATAGAAGATATACAAAGCAAAATGAAAACTGATTATACAAAAATAAATTCAAATTATGGTAATAGATTTACACCAGGGTATAAATATTATCCAAGTATCTTAACAAAAGAGAAAGAACAAAAAATAACTGTTGGACAAAATACAACTACAGGAACAGAATTAGATTTTAGCGAACAAAAAACATTTGAAAATCAAACAGAAAGTAAACGAGCAGATACATTAGATGTTAAATATACATATTGGAGTAAAACAATGTCTGCAAATGACTTTAATGTAGATAGCAAAGAAATGTATTATAAATTATTTATAAATAATGGAAGTAATTACCCAACATATTGGATGTCATCTCGTTGCGTCGATGCTCACTCTGACAATGCTTACTTCTATGTTCGCTATGTGTTTTCAGGCGATGTCGATGCCTACTACTTGTGCCGTTCTGCCGACTACGCGAGCTCTAACGACTATGCTTTCCGCCCAGTTATAACTCTAAACTCTAATGTCCAAGTAACATCAGGAAATGGAACTGAAAGTACTCCATTTGAAATAAAATAAAAAATAAAAAAACACTTGTATATTCCCCAAATTTGTGATATAAATACTAATATAAAGAAATGCTACAGAAAGGCGGAATTTTTGTGGAAGAGAATTTAGAAAAAGAAACAAAAAAAGTACTAGTTGTAGACGACGAACAAGCAATAATCGACGTACTAGTATATAATTTACAAAAAGAAGGATATGAAACATTAGAAGCGACAGATGGTGTAACAGCAGTAAACATAGCATTAGAGCAAAAACCAGACTTAATGTTATTAGATATAATGTTACCAAAAATGGACGGACTAACAGTATGTAAAAGAGTAAAAAATTACTTAAATATACCAATATTAATGCTAACAGCCAAAGACGCAGAAATAGACAAAATAGTAGGTCTAGAATTAGGAGCAGACGACTACATAACAAAACCATTCAGTGTAAGAGAACTAATGGCAAGAGTAAAAGCAAATCTAAGAAAAAATGAGATATCAACAATAATAAAAGAAACAGAACAAGAAATGCCAAAAATGGAAGAAATAACAGATAGCATAATAAGAGTAAATGACCTAGAACTAGACCTAGATAGATTCGAGGTAAAAGTTAGAGGAAAAATAATTGACCTAACACTAAGAGAATTTGAAGTATTAAAATTCTTAGCAGCCCAACCAGGACAAGTAATAACAAGAGAGACACTATTAGAAAAAGTATGGGGATACGAATATTACGGAGATATAAGAACTGTAGATGTTACAGTAAGAAGAATAAGAGAAAAAATAGAAAAAGACACTTCAAGTCCAAAAATCCTAATAACAAAAAGGGGCGTTGGATATTATATAGCAACAAAATAAAAGAAATAGAAAGAATAAAAAAGGCAAAAATAGCCAAAATATTCTTTCTATTTTTTATATTCTAGGAAAGTTATCATAGTATGATAACTTTCTGTAGAAGATAAATATGGCAGAAATTAGATTTTGTAGCAGTTTGCACTGCGTACAAAATCTTAATTCTGGTTTTTTGTTGAAATTTGTTGAAAAATGTGATTAAATAAAAGCGAAAAAATACAAATAAAAAATACAAATAAAAAAGGAAAAGGATAAAAGATGAAAAGAGAAAATACAAGAAAAATAATGGTAGGAAATATACAAATAGGAGGGCAAAATAAAGTAGTAATACAATCAATGTGCAACACAAAAACAAAAGATGTAACATCAACAGTAAAACAAATATTAGAATTAGAAAAAGCAGGATGTGAAATAATAAGAGTAGCATGTTTAGACATAGAAGATGCAAAAGCAATAAAACAAATAAAAGAACAAATACACATACCAATAGTTGCAGATATCCATTTTGACTATAGAATAGCACTAGAAGCAATTGAAGCAGGAGTAGACAAAGTACGAATTAATCCAGGGAATATAGGCTCAGAAGAAAGAGTAAAAATGGTTGTAGACAAATGCAAAGAAAAAAACATACCAATTAGAATAGGAGTAAATGCAGGCTCATTAGAAAAAGACTTGCTAGAAAAATATGATGGTAAACCCACTGCACAAGCAATGGTAGAAAGTGCTAGAAAACACGTAGAAATACTAGAAAAACTAGATTTCCATGATTATGCAATATCATTAAAAGCATCAAACTTAGACTTATGTATATCTGCATACGAAGAGGCCTCAAAAACATTTGACTGCCCATTACACTTAGGAATAACAGAAGCTGGAACAGAATTTAGTGGAACAATAAAATCAAGCATAGGACTTGGAATTTTACTAAGAGAAGGAATAGGAGATACACTTAGAGTATCGCTTTCAGACGACCCAATAAAAGAAATAAAAGTTGCCAAAGAAATTTTAAAAGACTGCAATTTATATAAAAATTCACCAACATTAGTGGCTTGCCCAACATGCGGAAGAACACAAATAGATTTAATCCCAATAGCAAAAGAAGTAGAAGAATTTTTACAAACAATAGAAGCCGACATAACAGTAGCAGTTATGGGATGTGCTGTAAATGGACCAGGAGAAGCCAGAAATGCAGATATAGGGATAGCCGGTGGTATAAAAGAAGGATTGCTATTCAAAAAAGGAGAAATAATCAGAAAAATACCACAAGACAAAATCGTAGAAGAATTGAAAAAAGAAATATTAGAAATGATAAAAAATAAATAAATGGATTTACTTAAGAACAAAGCTAAAAATTAAAGAAATTTCAGTTAAAAAAGAGAGGCGTTATAATGAAAATATTAATTGGAAAAACAGCCGGATTCTGTTATGGAGTAAAAAGAGCAGTAGAAGGAGCAGAAAACGAAATAAAAAATTCTAAAACACCAGTATATTGCTTAGGAGAAATAGTACATAACAAACAAGTTGTAGAAGACCTAAAAAATAAAGGAATTACATTTGTAGAAGATATAAATAGTGCAAAAGGAACAACAATAATAAGAGCACATGGAGTTCCAAAAGAAATTTATGAAAAAGCACAACAAAAAAATATAGAATTAAAAGACTATACATGTCCAAATGTTTTAAAAATACACAAAATAGCAGAAGAATATGCTAAAAAAGGATATTTTATAATTTTATGTGGTAACAAAAAACATCCAGAAAACTTAGGAACAATAAGCCATTGCTCAAAAAATTCATACATAATAGAAAAAGAAGACGATGCACTAAAAGCATTAGAAAAACTTGAAAAAACAGAAATAAAGAAACTTTTAGTAATCTCGCAAACAACATATAGTTTAGAAAAATTTTATATTATAAGAGAAATAATTGAAAATGAACTTCCTAGAAACATAGAATTAGTTATAAAAAATACAATATGTGCAACAACAGAACAAAGACAAATTGAAACAAAAGAATTATCAAAAAAAGTAGATATGATGATAATAATAGGTGGAAAAAATAGTTCAAATACAAAAAAATTGTATGAAGTAGCACAAGAAAATTGTAAAAAAGCAGTATGTATAGAAGACTACAAAGAATTAGAAAAATTTCAAAATGAAATAAAAAAAGAAGAAAAAATAGGCATAATGGCAGGAGCATCAACACCACAAAAAAGCATAGAAGAAGTAGAAAAATATTTAAAGAGATTATAAAAGATAAACCGCAAAGTTCTAAAAATGTCGAATTTTGCGGTCAATTTTTTAAGAAAAAAACAAAAAAATATTGACACAGATAAAATAAGATACTATAATCTAATTAAATTTTTTAAATCGTAATACATTTTAATTCAAAAATATTAGTTCTAATTCAAAATCCAATTTATTTAGCTAAAAAGGAGGTGGAAAAAAGTAAATGAACCGAAAATTTATATCAAATAGTAATTATGTATTCAGAAAAATACTAAATTCTGAAGAAAGTTTAAGCATTCTAAAAAATTTTATAGAAGCAATATTAAATATAAAAATAGAAGAAATAGAATTAAATCCATACTTAACAAAAAAAGAAAAATACTTGCCAAGTGAAGAAAAGTTTGGGATAGCTGACGTGAGAATAAAAACAAATGAAAACGAAGAAATGAACGTAGGAATCCAATTTATAGATGGAATATATGTACAAACAAAAATGCTTTTATACTATTCACAAATACATCTAAATCAACAAGAATATGATGGCAATAGAGAATTTGCTAAAACAATAACAATAAATTTATTGGACTTTAATTATTTTGCATCAAAGGAATGTGAAAAAACAATAAGAATAAAAACAAATCAAGGAGATATTCAGTTAGAAGAAATAGAAATGAAAGCAATAGAATTACCAAAATTTAGATGTTATGATAGAGAAAACATGACAGAAAGAGAACAATGGCTTCAATACCTAAAAGGATGTGATGAAAAAACACTAAAAAAAATAAAACAACAAAATGAATTTATAAGAGCATTAGATGAAAAAGCAGAAGATTATTGGATAAAAGAAAAAATGGAATAAAAAGAGGGATAAAATCCCTCTTAAAATTACATAAATATTAATTTATATTATAATTGCTTTAATGTTACTTTTACAACAGTACCTGCATCAACACTAGAACCTTTAGGTGGGTCTTGTGAAACAACAGTTCCTGTGCCTTCAACACTAATATTAAGGTTAGCATTTTTTAATTCGCTAGTTGCTTGGTATTTACTCTTTCCAGTTAAATCAGGAACAGTAGTAGATGTTCTTGTATCTTGGTCATATAACATAATGGTAGAACTTTTTTGTAAAGAAATTCCAGGCTTTGGAACTTGATCTTTAACTAAAGTATTGTTTTTATCATTAGAAGTAGATATTTTTACTTCAAAACCAGCATTTTTAAGAACTTTTTCAGCCTCAGCAATAGTTTTATTTCTAACCTCAGGTACAGTAATTAAATCTGCATCGTCAGAAGAATCAGCATTAGAAGGTATACCTAGTAAAGGTAAAATTTCAGTTAGCATTTGTGAAACTACAGGCCCAGCTAAAGTACCACCTTGGTGATTACTTTTTGGAGGTTTATACAAATTAAGTAATAAAACAACCTGAGTATCTTCAACAGGTGAAATTGCAACATATGTAGCAACATAACCATCTATATCTTCTCTACCGGCTCTTGGTTCAGAAGTACCAGTTTTTCCACCAACAGTATAACCAGTAACTGCCCCTCTTTTACCAGTACCTTCCTCAACAACAGATTGCATCATTGATTTTACTTTTGAAGCAGTTTCAGTAGAAATAACTTGTCTAACTTCTTCAGTATCAATATTTGTAACAGCACCTGTATCAGTATTAGTAATAGATTTTACAATTCTAGGCTTCATTAGAACACCATTATTAGCAATAGCAGAAATTGCCGTAATCATTTGTAAAGGTGTAATACTAAAACGTTGCCCAAAAGAATAAGTTGCCCTTTCAACAGGTATTACAGTAGATTCTTCTTTAAAGATTGAATTTGCTTCACCAGGTAGGTCAATACCTGTTTTATCAAATAACCCAAAAGATTTATAGTATTTATATAATGTTGCAGTACCAATTCTTGAACCTAATTGGATAAGAGCAGGGTTACATGAATTTTCCAATGCTTTTCTTAAAGATTGTGAACCATGTGAACCATCAGTTTTCCAACAACTTATTTTTACACCATCTACTGTTTCTGAGCCAGAACAATGGAAATCTCCAGAAACATCTGTACCAGTAATATTTTCTTCCAAAGCAGTAGAAGCAGTAATCAATTTAAAAACAGAACCAGGTTCATATAATTCGGAAACAGCCTTATTAGACCACATTTTGTAAATAGCATTAGTTTTTTCCTCCGAATTTAATGAATCATATGTTTTTGCAAGATATGAATTTGGTGTAAAAGGACTATTTAAATCGTAATTTGGATAATTTGCCATTGCTAAAATATCACCAGTTTTAGGGTTCATAACAATACAACTTCCACCATTTTCAACATTATTATTATCAACTGCTTGTTGTAAATATTTCTCAACTATTTTTTGAATATTCAAATCAATAGTAAGAGTTAAATCACTACCATCTTCTGCAGCAATATATGTTTCTTCTGTATTTGGAATCTCCTCTTGACTTGCACTTTTTGAACTTACAATTTTACCAGGTGTTCCAGACAAAACATCCTCCCACTTGTTCTCGATGCCAGATAAACCTTGATTATCACTACCACAAGAGCCAAGAACTTGAGAAAGAACAGTTCCATTTGGATAATATCTCTTTGTATCTTCATCTATATTAATGCCATTAGTAACTTTATTATCTTCCATCCATTTTTTTAATTGGTCAACTTTATCCTGTTCAACTTTTTTTGCGATGGTTTCCACCTTAGAATTGCTTGTGACTTTTTTCAAAGTTTCATCATAATCAAGTTGGAAAATGTCTGAAAAAGCCTTAGCAACTTTCTCTTTTAAAGCCTGAGTATTATCACTATTTTTTGAATCTTTAATTTTTTCAGGATTAATTGTTATTGTGTCAACAGAAGCACTTGTTGCAAGAGTTTGCCCAGTAGAATCATATATGGCACCTCTTTTAGGACTAATTATTTGATTTATAGATTGCTGAGTATATGCCATTTCTTTTAAATAAGTACCTTGTACAAATTGCAAAAATCCAATTCTTCCTATCAATATTGCTATAATTAAAATAATTACTATAAATATTGTTTTGATTTTTTTGGTATATATAAAGTTTTGAGATTTAAACTCCGTATTTATTTTTGTAACTTTTTTATCTATATTTTTTGTTTTTTTCGGTTTATTTTTTTTCTCCAATATTTTCACCACTCTTTTGTTTAAAATTATAACATTATTTTATATTAAACATGTCTAAAAATCAATAAAAATTTAAAAAGAAAGGAAAAAATTATGATATCAAATGTAAAAACAATATCTTTAATTGGAATAGAAGGTAATTTAGTAGAAGTACAAACAGACATAACAGGAGGTTTACCATCATTTGATATAGTGGGGTTGCCAGACACAAGTGTACGAGAATCAAAAGAAAGAATAAAATCTGCAATAAAAAATTCCAACATAGAATTACCAAGTAGAAGAATTATAATAAATTTAGCACCTGCAAGTACAAAAAAAGAAGGAACAAGTTATGACTTGCCAATGGCTATAGGAATATTGCTTGCACAAAATGAAATAATTAACAATAAATTAGAAAGCACCATATTTATAGGTGAACTTTCATTAGATGGAAAAATAAATAGAATAAATGGAGTATTACCTATGTGTATAGAAGCAATGAATTTAGGAATAAGAAGAGTAATATTGCCAAAAGCAAACGAAAGGGAAGCAGCAGTATTACAGGGATTAGAGATAATAGGAGTACGAAATTTACAAGAAGTAATAGATTATCTAAATGGAGATAAAAAAATAGAAAAAGTTCAAGTTGATATTCTAAAAATATTTAGTAAAAAGAAAAAAGAACAATTAGATTTTGCAGATGTAAAAGGTCAAGAAAATGTAAAAAGAGCCTTAGAAATAGCAGCAGCAGGTCGGACACAACTGCGTTCTTATTGGTTCACCTGGATGTGGCAAGACAATGATTTCGGAAAGAATACCAAGCATTTTACCAGATTTAACATTTGAAGAAGCATTAGAGGTAACAAAAATACACAGTATTTCTGGAATTTTGGATAATGATGTTGGAATAGTAACAACAAGGCCATTTAGAAGCCCACATCATACAATATCGCCAACATCAATGATAGGAGGAGGAAGAAATCCAATACCTGGTGAAATAAGTTTAGCACACAATGGAGTTCTATTTTTAGACGAGTTACCAGAATTTAATAGGGCAACATTAGAAGTGTTAAGAGGACCACTAGAAGACAAAAAAGTATCAATATCAAGATTATATTCAAAGGTGGAATATCCAGCAAACTTCATGCTTGTAGCAAGTATGAATCCGTGTCCATGTGGATATTATGGAAGTGAAGAAAAAAACTGCAATTGCACAGAAACATCAATTCAAAAATATTTAAATAGAATTAGTGGACCATTGCTAGACAGAATAGACTTACATGTTGAAGTAAAACCAGTGAAATATCAAAAATTGAACTCTAATATAAAACCAGAAAAATCTGCAAAAATAAAACAGAGAGTAAATAATGCTAGAAGAATTCAATACTTAAGATATAAAAATACAGGAATATATTCAAATGCAGAACTTACACCACAAATGCTCGAAAAATATTGCCAAATTGATGAGCAGTCAAAGAAAATATTAGAACAGGCTTTTAATAAATTAGGACTGAGTGCAAGGGCATATTCCAAAATTTTAAAGGTTGCGAGAACAATTGCAGATTTAGAGGAAAAAGAAAATATTGAAAAACAACATATTTTAGAGGCTATTCAATATAGAAATTTAGATAGAAAATATGGAGATAAATTTTAAACATAAAACTACCAATGAAAAAACAACACACAATATTTTTAGAAACTATGAATGTAAAGGTTTAAAAAAGTATAAAAAATTTAAGCAGATGGAGATGAAGTTATATGGAAATAGATATTGAGAACCCAAGATATCCAGAGCAATTAAAAAATATAAAAAATCCACCGAAAAAAATATATACAAAAGGAAACATAGAATTATTAAAAACAAAACGGAATATCAATAATTGGTTCAAGAACACCATCAAAATATGGCAAAAAAATGACAAAAAAATTTGCAACTGAACTTAGCCAATATGGATTAACAATTATAAGCGGAATGGCAGAAGGAATAGATGGAATAGCACATAGTGCAACCTTAGAAACGCATGGAAAAACAATAGCAGTTTTACCTTGTGGATTTAAAAATATATTTCCAGAAAATAATATAAAATTATATGAGCAAATATTGGAAAATGATGGACTTGTTATAAGCGAATATGAAGAAAATGAAAAAGCAGAATACAATTATTTTTTAGAAAGAAACAGAATTGTAGCAGGACTATCAATAGGAACATTGGTGGTGGAAGGGGGATATAGAAGTGGAACAAGTGTAACGGCACGACTTGCTAAAGAACAAGAAAAAAATGTATTTTGCATTCCGTCAAGTTTAGAAAACTCAAAAGGTATAACGCCTAATAAATTAATACAAGAGGGAGCGTTTTTGGTAACAAATGTTGATGATATTATAGAAAATTATCCTGAATTGGATTTAATAAAAGTAGAAGTACAAAAAGAGAAAAATGTGGAACCAGAATTTAAGGGAATTTATGATATTTTAAGTGATGATGAACCTATACATATTAATGAAATCGCTAAAAAATTGAATTTGTCAATTAGTGAAATAAATGCAAAATTAATGATGCTTGAACTTGAAGAAAAAATTGTGTCGCTTCCGGGAAACAATTATAAAAAATGCTAAAAATATAAGGTGCAAAAATGGACCTAGGAGGAATGAAAAAATGAAATTACATATAAAAAAAGAGTTTGGTAATACAGGTGAAGATATTGCAACTGAATATTTAGAAAAACAAGGATATATAATTTTAGAACGAAATTTTTATTGCAAACAGGGTGAAATTGATATAATTGCTAAAGATAAAAATGAAGTTGTTTTTGTGGAGGTGAAAAGTAGGAGTGATGTTGGATATGGTCTTCCATCAGAAGCGGTAACAAAACAAAAGATTAAACATTTGTGCAGAACTGCTAGATATTTTTTGTATAAAAATAAGATGTTTAATGAGTTTATTAGGTTTGATGTTGTGGAAATATTAATAAAAAGTGGAAAGTTTAATGTAAATCATATAAAACAGATAATATAGGTTACAATTTACAGTCTATAAAATTATTATGTAAAATATCAATAAAATCTTGAATATAAACAAAATTATTGGTATAATAACCAACAAGGTACGTTTTAATTCGACTTTCGAATAAAAGACACGAACCACAAAAATAAAAAAAGAAAGGACACCAAATGGAAAATATATTAGAAGAAACAAGATTTATAATGAAAAAATACAACATAAGAGCAAACAAAAATCTTGGGCAAAACTTTTTAATAAATGAAGAAGTAGTAAAAAACATAGTAGGATGTAGTAACATAGAAAAAGAAGACCTAGTAATAGAAATAGGACCAGGGCTAGGAACGCTAACAAAATACTTACTAGAAAAAGCAGGAAAAGTAATATGTATAGAACTAGACACAAAAATGTTACAAATACTAGAAGACAGATTCTCATTATACAATAATTTTGAATTAATAAACAATGATGTACTAAAAGTAGATTTAAAAAATATAATAGAAAAAGAAAAAACAGAAGGCAAAATAAAAAATGTAAAAATAGTAGCAAATTTACCATATTACATAACAACACCAATAATAATGAAACTATTAGAAGAAAAATTAGAACTAGAAAGCATAACAGTAATGATACAAAAAGAAGTAGCAGACAGGCTAATAGCAACACCTGGAGAAAAAAATACAGGAGCAATAACATATTCTGTATATTATTATGCAGATTCAGAGGCAATAATGGAAGTTCCAAACAGTTCATTTATACCCGAACCAGAAGTAACATCAAAAGTAATAAAATTAAATATAAGAAAAGAACCTGCTGTTAAACCAAAAGACAAAGAAAAAATGTTCAAAATAATAAAATACGCGTTTATGCAAAAAAGAAAAACATTACTAAATTCACTAACAAATAACGGTGTATTCAAAAACAAAACACAAGGAACAGAAATTTTAAACTCTTTGGGAATAAAGGAAAACGTAAGACCAGAAGAATTGACATTAGAACAATTTGAAAAAATATCAAATATTTTATAAAAATACTTAAAAATAAAAATCAAATATGTTATAATAAAAATGAAGTGAAAAATATGTAAGGAGGTTAGGATGAATCAAATATTAGTAACAGAAAAATTATATATAACGCCAGAATTAAAAAGAAAAAAGAAAATATATAAATTTTATTTCATATTATCAGTATTTATAGTATTAATTCTAACATCATTTTACATATATGCCGAATATGACAGAAACAAAAGTGCAGAAGTTTCACAACAATTATTAGACGACATGAATAAAACACTAGAGGGAACAACAGAAGATACAACAATAGCACAAGATGATGTTTTATTAGTAGTACTTAATGGAACAAAAGAAGAAACACAACAAGAAGAGCAACAAAATCAACAAGAACAACAATCAAGTGTAACAACTGCAAACAACAAAGCAGAATGGAAAACATCTGCAGCAGGATACAAATATAAAATTATAGCAACAGTAGAAGTACCAAAGATTAGTTTAAAATACACGGTTGTACAAGGGCAATCAGGAAGCATGGAAGAAACAGAATCATTATTAAAAAGTTCACCTGTAAAATACCATGGATATGAACCAAACGAAGTTGGGAATTTCTGTATAGTAGGACATAATTACAGGAACTCAAAATTCTTTAGCAAAGTTCCTAATTTAACAGTAGGAGATACAGTAAAATTGACAGATTTAACTAATAGGACAGTAAATTATGAAGTATATGATAAACATACAGTAGACCCAAGTGACACAAAGGACACAACACAATTGACTGGAGGAAGAAAAGAATTAACATTAATTACATGTACAGATGATAGTAAATTAAGAGTAATTGTAAGATGTAAAGAAGTAAAATAAAGATAAAAATGTAGTCACAAATATATATTCCCTTTCATATAATAAAATAAAATTATTATATGAGGGGGATTTTTCTTGGCAAAAATATTAGTTTTTAATAATGATACAGATAGAATGGAAACATATTATAGAGGCGAAGCAGAGCCTATGCCATATAATACGAATGGAACATTAAAAGTTAGAGAATTTAGAGGCTCTAGCAAATCAAACATATTATGGACAACAAAAAGGACAATGCAAAGTTGGAATAGCCAAAGATATATTTTTGGGGCACCAATACCAGTAGGATTTGCATTTAAGAGGCCATATGAAGGTGGACATGGAAACCAAAGCCAACATTATGCAGGAGTTGCATTTGATGTTGGCCAAACTTTAAGTCCAACACAAAGAACAAGGCTATGGAGTTCTGCTAAAAATTCAGGAGTATGGTATTATGTGGAACCAATAAGTCTGACACCGACATGGGTACATTTTGATAAAAGATTTGGAACACCTGCATGTTCAACAGGAGGATTTCCACAATTAAAAAGAGGAAGTTTAAGCAATTATGTTTGTATTGCACAAGATGATTTAAATACCTTAGGATTTAGAACAAATGGACTTGATGGAATATTTGGAGCAGCGACACAAACTGCTGTAATTAATTATCAAAAGTCAAAAGGGTTAACAGCAGATGGAATTGTTGGATGTAATACTTGGCGTTCTTTACAAGAAGCGGTTGTTGGCACAGGCCCTACAAGTACAACAATAAACTGATAATATAGAATTTTGGTATTTTTATTTGATTACAAATTCAAAAAAGCATGATTATTCAAAAATAAATAATCATGCTTTTTTATATATTAGGAAAGTTATAAAACGTTCCTAATATAAAATTACATTATTCTGCATCCATATCTGTTTCTGCAATTGTTTTTGCTACATTATAGATTAATTTTTGTTTCTCTGGAGAAACGCTTTTAATTAAATCTGTAAATTCTTTATCTAAGTAATTTTCTGAACTGCTAGAAGCTCCGTTTAATAGGTAACCTTCTGAAACATCTAATAAATCACATAATTGATTTAATCTTTTTAAGTTAATATGTGAATTACCTCTTTCAACTCTACTTAGGAAAGCAACAGAAATATCAATTTTATCTGCTAAATCTTCTTGTGTCATATTTTTTGCAAGTCTTGCTTGTTTTATTCTAGAACCGATTACACTGTAATCAATAGCCATTTTTTTCACCTTCTTTCATTTCGCTAGTTCATATTATCGAAATTTATAACAATAATATATCATTTAACTTATAAGTTTGGAAGTAACAGGACACGAAAAATAAACTAATAAATCAAATAAGAGGCAAATAAACTGAAAAATAGACAAAATTACTATAAACATAATCAAAAAATAGAGAAATTACAAGTAAATAAGAATAAAACAGAGATAAAATAAGCAAAATATGGAAAAATCAACATTAAAAACTAGAAAAAACAGAAAAAAAAGTCAAACAAGGTATACATAATTTGAAAATGGAAAGAATATATAGTATAATAAAAAATGTTCGCGTCAAAAAAGGAGAGTGGAGTATATTAGTATAAAAAAATTAAAATTTTATACCAAAGAAACAATAAAATTTTTCAACATAGCATTAATAGCAATTGGTTTTATAATCGCGATAATATTAATAAAATACAAACCAATGTATGAAGTTAAAATAGAAGGAACAACTATAGGATATGTAGAAAATAAAAAATCATTAAACGAAAAAATACAGGAAAATGTGGAAAACTATAGTAAAGAAAATATTGAAAGTGCAGAATTAACTGCAACACCAGAATATGAATTAAAATTAGTGAACAAGTCACAAGATGAAAATGAAGATGAAGTAATAATAGCATTACAAAATGAATTAGAAATAACTTACAAATATTATGAAATAGCGTCAAATAATGAAGTGATTGAAAATGTTAAAGATGAAGAAACTGCAGAAAAATTAGTAAATGAAATAAAAGAATTATCAAATAATGAAGTAGAATTAACAATAAATGAAAAAACAACAAAAGCACTAGAAAAAATTCAAATTGATGATTTAGAGGTTGCAAAAGAAAATACAGTAGAAAAATTAAATATTGATACAACAGAATCAATAGCAGACATAAATGGAATAAAAGTAGCAACATTGCCAGTAACAGGAACAATATCATCAAGATATGGAGTTAGTAGCAAAATAAGAGCATCAACACATACAGGACTTGATATTGCGGCAACTACAGGAACTCCAATAAAAGTTGTAGCAGATGGAACGATTACATTTGCGGCATATAGCGGTTCTTATGGATACCTTGTAAAAGTAGACCATGGAAATGGGGTAGAAACTTGGTATGGACATACTAGTAAAATGCTTGTAAAAGAGGGTCAGGCAGTAAAAGCAGGTGATACAATTGCATTAGTTGGAAGCACAGGAAATTCGACAGGTCCACATTTACATTTTGAGGTAAGGATTAATGGAGAGCATGTAAATCCACAAAAATATTTATATAATTAAAAGTTTTGATAGAAAAGTCAAAAAATGTCGAAAATTGCGATGAAAAGTACAACAAAATGTACAAAAAAACATTGCAATTCTCGACATTTTATGATATTATAAATTCACTTTCAAATTAGAAAGTTTTAAAATTCGATAAAAAATTTAAATTCAAAAATCAAAAAGTCCAAATCCGGACAAAAACATCATTCAAAAATCAATTCAAAAATCCAGTTCATGGATAAATTCAAATTTTGAAAGAAACAGGAGGTGATAGAAAATTTTCCAAGAAATATATTTACTTCAAAATAAATATTGACAGAAATTAAAATACAGATTATAATAAAGGAAAAGATGCCATATGGTAATATTTACATACAAAGACTATATAAAACAAAAGGAATATGATAAAGCACTTTTTGGATTATGGAACACTATTCAAAAATATAAGAATCAAGAAGTATATAAAAGCGATTTATGTGTAGGTGTAATGGAAGATAAAGAAGAATACATTCTATGTTCAGGAGAAGATATTGAAGAAGAGAACAAAGAAAAGATTATAAAAAATAAAGTAAACCATGAACACGACAAAATATTTAGAACAGTGTTAAGCAAAAAAACAGATTTAGCAAAATTTTTAAACAAATTTTTAAGTTTAAAAATAAAGACAGAAGAACTTGAAAAATATAACAATAGTTATATAAATCAAAGATTTAAAAATCGAGAAGCAGACGTTGTTTATAGAATAAAAAATCAAAATATATTTTTATTAATAGAACATCAAACAAAGATTGACAAGAAAATGCCAATCAGGTTATTAGAATATAGTACAGAAATTATGGAAAGTGCTATAGAAGATAAAAAATACAAAACAGAACCAAAAGTAATACCAATAGTATTATATACAGGAAAAACAAAATGGAATGTTAATGAAGACACAAAAGTTAGTCAACAATTATTTGAAGAAGTAAAAATAATAGATGGAAAATTCAATTTAATTGACATTAATAATTTTAGTGAAGAAGAATTGATAGAAGATGATATATTTATAACAAAAATGATGTTAGTAGAAAAGTGTAAAGATACTGAAAAAATAGCAGAAACACTTTATAAAATTACAAAAATAATAAAAGAAGAAGACAAAACAACATTCAAAAAAATTATAAAAGAAATATGGGCAGAAAAAATAGGTACAGAGAATACAAATAAAATATTAAAAAAATTAGATAAAGGAGATGATAGTATGTTAGCAGTAATTGAAATGATAAGAGAGGAAAACCAAAGGTACATTAATATTGGAAGAAAAGAAGGAAGAAAAGAAGGAAGGAAAGAAGGAAAAGTACAACAAATTCAAGAAATAGTACAAAAAATGTTAAACAAAAAAATTGCAGAAGACATAATTCAAGAAGTAACAGGATTAAAAAAAGAAGAAATAGACAAAATAAAACAAGAGACACTTTAATTTAAAAAAATCTGTTGACAAATTCTTCTAATAATATATAATAAAATAGGATAAAATAATACCAAGGAGGAAGTCTTATGGCAGAAAATTTAGAAGAAGAAAAAATACAAAAGATGATAGACGAATTAGTTGCAAAAGCAAAAAAAGCATCAGAAGAATACTTAAAACTAGACCAAGAACAAGTAAATAATATTGTAAAAGCAATGTCAATGGCAGGACTAGAGCATCATATGGAACTAGCAAAAATGGCAGTAGAAGAAACAGGCAGAGGAATATATGAAGACAAAATAACAAAGAACATGTTTGCAACAGAATATATATACCACAGTATCAAAAACGAAAAAACTGTTGGAGTAATAAACGAAAATGACGAAGAAGGATATCTAGAAATAGCAGAACCAGTGGGAATAATTGCAGGGGTAACACCAGTAACAAACCCAACATCAACAACAATGTTCAAATCAATAATATCTGCAAAAACTAGAAATGTAATAATATTTGGATTCCATCCATCTGCACAAAAATGCAGTTCAGAAGCGGCAAGAATTTTAAGAGATGCGGCAGTTCAAGCAGGAGCACCAGAAAACTGCATATTATGGATAGAAGAACCATCAATAACAGCAACAAGATTATTAATGAACCACCCAGATGTAAACTTAATATTAGCAACAGGAGGAACAGGAATGGTACGTTCTGCATATTCATGTGGAAAACCGGCACTAGGAGTAGGACCAGGAAATGTGCCATGTTATATAGACAAAACTGCAAAATTAAAAACATCAGTAAATGACTTAGTACTATCAAAATCATTTGACAATGGAATGATATGTGCATCAGAACAAGCAGTTTTAGTTGATAAAGACATATATAAAGAATTTGAAAAATTAATGAGAGAATCTGGAAGCTACTTTGTAAATCCAGAAGAAAAACAAAAATTACAAAATTCAATGTTTGAATATACAGAAGAATATGGATACAAACTAAAATCACACGTGCCAGGTCAATCTCCATATACAATTGCAAAAGAAGCGGGATTTGAAATACCAGAAGACACAAAAGTAATAGTTGTATATGAAGAAGGAATTGGTAGAGAATATCCATTTTCAAAAGAAAAATTAAGTCCAGTTTTAACATATTACATTGTTGAAAATGAAGAAGAAGGAATTGCAAAAGCAGAGAGACTACTAGAATTTGGAGGACTTGGACATTCTGCAGCAATTCACAGTGAAAACCAAGACACAATTTTAAAATTTTCAGAAACTTTAAAAGCAGGAAGAATAATAGTAAACTCACCATCAACACATGGAGCAATAGGAGACATTTATAACACAAATATGCCATCACTTACATTAGGATGTGGCTCATTTGGAAAAAATTCAACAACAGCAAATGTGTCATCAGTAAACTTAATAAATATAAAAAGAGTTGCGAAAAGGAGAGTTAATATGCAATGGTTTAAAGTTCCAGAAAAAATATATTTTGAAGCAGGTTCAATAGCATACTTAGAAAAAATGCCAGATATAGAAAGAGCCTTTATAGTAACAGACCAAGGAATGGTCAAATTAGGATATGTAGATAAAATCTTATATCATTTAAGAAAAAGGCAACAATATGTACATTCAGAAATATTTAGTGATGTAGAGCCAGACCCATCATTTGACACAATAAAAAAAGGTGTAGAACAAATGAACAGTTTTAAACCTGATGTAATAATAGCAATAGGTGGAGGAAGTCCAATGGACGCTGCAAAAGGAATGTGGCTATTTTATGAACATCCAGAGGCAGATATTGAAGGATTAAAATTAAAATTTATGGACATTAGAAAACGTACTTATAAATTTCCTAAATTAGGGAAAAAAGCAAAAATGGTAGCAATACCAACAACATCAGGAACAGGTTCAGAAGTAACATCATTTGCAGTAATTACAGATAAAGAAAAAGACAGAAAATATCCACTTGCGGATTATGAATTAACACCAGATGTTGCAATAGTAGACCCTGACCTAGTTATGAGTCTTCCAAAATCTGTAACAGCAGATACTGGAATGGATGTACTAACACATGCATTAGAAGCATATGTATCAAATATGGCATCAGACTATACAGATGGTTTAGCAGAAAAAGCAGTTGAATTAGTAATTAATTATTTAGAAAAAGCATATAATGATGGAAGTGATAAGCTAGCAAGAGAAAAAATGCATAATGCAAGTACAATTGCAGGAATGGCATTTACAAATGCATTTTTAGGAGTGAGCCACTCAATTGCACATAAAATAGGTGCAGAGTTCCATTTGCCACATGGTAGAATAAATGCAATATTATTACCATATGTTGTAAAATACAATGGAAGCAAACCATCAAAATTCGTGTCATTCCCTAAATATGAATACTATATTGCAGACGAAAAATATAGCAATTTAGCAAAAAAATTAGGGTTAAAAGCAGACACAGTAGAAGAGGGTGTAAATAGTTTAGTAGAGAAAATAAAGGGATTAAATGAAAGTTTAAATATTCCAAAATCTTTTAAAGAGGCAAGAATTGACGAAAAAGAATTTTTGGCAAAAATTGATATTCTTGCAGACAGAGCATTTGAAGATCAATGTACAACAGCAAACCCAAGAGTTCCATTAGTTTCAGAAATAAAACAAATACTATTAGATAGTTATTATGGGAAATAAGGTGATAAGGTGAAAATAACAGATAGAATAAAAAAATTTATGAATAGAAACAATCCAGAATTAATAGCAGGAAAGACAAAGTTAGATAAAAAAATAAATGAAAAAGCAAATGAAATAGAAAAATTATATGTGACTAAAAAAGAAAATGGAGAAGAAAACCCTATAAATGATACAGTAGAAAAGATAATGCAAATTGTACAGAATAATCCAGATCCATTAGAGGTAAGAAAACTTTTAACAGAGTTAATAGAAAGAGATAACATATCAAATCAAGTTGTAGAAAGGGCAGCTATAGAATTATCAAAAAAAGAGGATATACAAAATCATATAATAGTTGAGGCAATTGATGAGGCTGAAACAAGTATTCCAGATAGTTCAATTAAAAATATAATAAACAAGGGAGATATGAACATACGAGACAATTTGGAATTGATACAACAGATGCATGATCAAGAAAAACAGAAACAAGCAGAACAAGAACAATTAGAACTTCAAAGACAGGAACAACAAAAAAAGTTAGAACAAAAAAGAAAAGAAGCAAAAACAAAGATTGAAATATTAAAATCAAATATAAAAGAAATACAAGATGGTGAAATTGGAGATAAAATATCGGCTATACAAGAACAATTAGGACCAGAAAATATGAATAATGAAATAAACGAATTGATTCAAAATATAATAGCACAAAGAATGGCAGAAGATATTTATAATGATGCAAGAAAGAACCCTTCAATATATAAGTTGTCTAAAGCAATGTCAACAGGGGAAATGATAGAAAGAGATTTAGCAACAACAGTACAAGAAAAATATAAAGAAATAGAAGAAAAAAGAGGATATAAAGAAGGCAGGTTTAATAAAAGAGAATTTAAAATGCTAATTTTAAACGAAATGGCAAGACAAATTAGTATCGAATATGAAAAAACAGGGCTATTTGATATTCCAGAATCAAAGCAATTAAGTCAGCTGAAAAAAGAAGAAAAAAAATATTTGGTAGAAACTATTCAAAATCTTGTTAACACAAAATTAAAAAAAGAGGATATTTTAGAGATTTCAAGACAAATAAATGAAGGAAATAAAGAATTACAGAAAAAAGAAAATCAAATTATAAATTTAATAAGACAAATTCCAATAGAAGATAAAAGCAGGATAATAGATGTATTAAACAAAATGATAGTAGATAAAAATAGCCTAGATACAGTAAAGATGCTTTATAACGAGGGGTTATTAAATAAACTTGCAATTATGCCAACAGAAAAAAGAAAAGAAACTATAAATATAGTAAACAAGGCAGTTGGGAAAAGAAATAAATATAAAGTTGCTACAAAAACACCAAAAACAAATGGTGCAAAATTTAGCGGAAATCCAACATCAATAGAATATGAAGAGAGATAAATATAATTTTATCTTTCTTTTTTTTGTGTATGAAAAAACCAAAAATCTTTTTCACACAAAATTTACAAAAAAAATAACATTTGGGAATAATATAAAATTAAAATACCCATATAATAAATATGAAAAATATGGTGAAATAAAATTGAAAATTAAATAATAATCAATTAAAAAACACCAAAGAAAGGTGGAAAACCAAATGAAAGCAAACAAAAAATTGCAAAAAATTGAAAATATAATGGAGATAGAAATACCGATAGATACAAAAAGCAAAGAATTTGAAAAAGTAATGTTTATATATAAAGTAGCGCTAAAAGAAATCAATACAAAACTAGAAATATTAAAAGACGAATTCAAACTCTTTTACGAATATGACTTAATAGACCACATAAACACAAGAATAAAATCACCAGAAAGTATAACAAAGAAAATGAAAGACAAAAGTTTACAATATACATACAAGGAAATGATTAAAAACATTAATGATATTGCAGGAATAAGAGCAATCTGCCCAATTCAAAAGGATATATACTCAATTAGAAATTTAATTACAAAAATACCAGGAGTAAAAGTACTGAAAGAAAAAGACTATGTGAAAAATCCGAAAAAGAGTGGATATTCAAGTTATCATATGATTTTGGAAATTCCAATTACATTGTCACAAAATTTGATATATGTAAAAGTTGAACTTCAAATAAGAACATTAGCAATGGACTTCTGGGCAAGTATTGAACACAAAATGAAATATAAACCAGATAAAGAAGTTACAAAATCAACATCGAAAGAACTTGTACAATGTGCTAAAATGGTAAATAAATTAGATAATAAAATGATGATTTTAAATACATAATTAACATAAAACTTGAAAATAAATATAAATTGTATTATAATATAGATAATTGAAGTGTATCAAGGATAGCTATAACCAAAGGAGGAAGACAGATGAAAAAAATTATTTTAGCTATACGTGGAGGCGGTGTAAAAGTACCGTCAATAGGTGTGATGAAAGCTATGGAAGAAGAGCGGATAGAAATATCTGCATATTCTGGTACTAGCATAGGAGCTATAATTGCAACATTAGGTGCAATTGGAACAACATCAGATGAAATACTGACACAGGTACAAAAATATGTAATTCAATATTCTGATGCCAGCCGATTAAAAGGAGGTAAAGGTAGCAAGATAATTGAGGAAACTGTTAACGCATACTGTGGCAATATGAAATTCAGAGATTTAAAGAAAGATCTTTATATTGTTGCAAACAAAGGCAGTCTATTGTTCCCAGAAACATTTTTGTTTAGTAATTGCAAGACTCCAGAAATCACATTAGGAGAAGCGTGCAGGGCAAGTTGTAGTTTTCCATTTGCATATGAACATTATCACATGCAAGTACGAGGAAAAACTTACAAATTTTGGGATGGTGGAATGGCCAGCAACCCGATAATTCCAATAAGAGGCTTTACAATTCTGTCAACATTCAAAAAAGAAAAAGAAAACAAACATTCAAGGTATGCCAAGGCTTGGATGAAAGCAGAAGAAAGTGCAAATTTTGTAATAAAGCCCAAAATTTGCCTCGGAACTTTTGGAACTCCAGAAGATATTGCAGACGCAGCCGAACTAGGCTATGTGGAAGCACGCAGAAAAATGGAGGAACTACTCCGTTCACTAAGATAAAACATAGGGTGGATAAAGCTAAAATTTTATCCGCCCATGTTTTTTGAAAGCATAATGAATTAGTTACAGATTTTTTCAAAAACTAAGAAGGATTTATGTAAAACAAGTCGAATATTATATATAAGTATGTTTATTTGAAAGAAAGAGAGGAAAAATGGCAAGATATAGTGAAGAGATATTAAACGAAATAAGACAATCAAACGACATAGTAGATGTCATATCACAATATGTGCACTTAAAAAGAAGCGGAAGAAACTATTTTGGACTATGTCCATTCCACAACGAAAAATCACCTTCTTTTTCAGTCTCACCAGATAAACAAATATTCCACTGCTTTGGATGTGGAGTTGGAGGAAACGTAATAACATTTGTATCACAAATAGAAGGACTAAACTTTATAGAAACAGTACAAATGCTAGCAGAAAGAGCAAACATACAACTACCAACACTACAAAACAATGGAGACACACAAAGAGAGAAACTAAAAGACAAAGTATACAAAGTAAATGAATTCACAGCAGAATACTACCATCAAAATTTATATAAACCACAAGCCAAAATGGCACAAGAATATGTAAAAAAAAGACAACTAACAAACGAAACATTAAAATCATTTAGAATTGGATTCTCAGGCAAATTTGACGAACTATATCAAGAGTTAAAAAAACAAGGATTTCAAGAACAAGAAATATTAGAATCAGGATTAGTCAACAAAAATGAAAGAGGCCAATACATAGACAGATACAGAAATAGACTAATGTTTCCAATATGTGATGCAAGAGGAAGAGTAATAGCATTTGGTGGAAGAGTATTAGACGACTCAAAACCAAAATACATAAATTCACCAGAAAATATAGTATATAGCAAAGGAAGACATTTATTCGGACTAAATGTTGCAAAAAAAGGGGACACAAAAAAAATATTAATAGTTGAAGGCTATATGGATGTAATCTCACTACATCAAAGAGGAATAACAAATGTTGTAGCATCACTTGGAACAGCCTTAACTGAACAACAAGGATGGTTGCTAAGAAAAAATTCAGAACAAATAATATTAAGTTTTGACTCTGACGAAGCAGGAATAAAAGCAAAATTAAGGTCAATAGAAATATTGCAAAATATGGGATGTGACTTAAGAGTATTGCAATTAGAAGGAGCCAAAGATCCAGACGAATACATATTAAAATATGGAAATATGCGTTTTCAAAATGCAGTAGACAAAGCATTTTCAGTAGTTGAATTTAAAGTAAAAATACTAAAAAAAGAGTTAAACTTAGACAATACTAACGACAAAATAAAATTCCTAAATGAAATTGCAAAATTGATTTCAAAAGTAGACAACACAATGGAAAGAGAAGTATATATTGAAAAAATTGCAAAAGAATATGATATTTCAAAAGAAGCAATTTATGCAGAAGTTAATAAACTAACATATAAAAATGGAAAAACAGAAAAAGTGTTAGAAAGACCAAAACCAGTTGTAACACATAAAAAGGTAGAAACAAAGGAAGTATCAGAAGCAATAAAAAGAAGAGAAAATACAATAATTTCAATATTACTAACAGGAGATTTATCAATATTTGAAATAATAAAACAAAATATAAAACCTGAAGATTTTCAAGATGAAATAAATCAAAAAATAGCCAAAAAGTTGTATGAAGAATTTGAAAAAGGAAATAGTAATATAAATGGAATAATAGACAATTTAGACCAAGACCAGCAAAATCAAATTACAATGATAATGGCCGAGGACTATGAAATAGAAGACTTAGAAAAAGCCATAGACGATATAATTCAAGCATATAAAAGGGACAAGTTAAATAACAGAAAACTTGAAATATTAGAAAAATTAGAACAAACTTCGAATATCGAAGAAAAAAAGGAATTAGAAAAAGAGTTAAGTAATATAATAATTACGTTAGCCAGAATTAAGTAGGGGGTAAATTCATGTCTAATAAAAAAGAAGAAAATTTAGAAGAAGTAAAAAAAGTTGAAGAAGTAAAAGAAACAAAAGTAACAAAAGCAAAAACAAAAAAAGAACCAGAAAATAAAGAAAAAACAGACAAAGAAAAAATAAATAACATCATAAAAGAAGCAAAAGAAAATGGAAAAATGACATACAGTGATTTAGCAACAAAATTAAATGAGGTAAATCCAGAAAAAATGGATGAAGTATTTGATGAATTCGAAAAAGGTGGAATAGACTTATTACCAGATGACTTTGACGAAGAACCAAACATCGAAGACTTAAAAGAAGTAGAAGAATTAAAACTAGATGAAATTACAGACACAAGCTATGAAGGAATAAGTGTAGATGACCCAGTAAGAATGTATTTAAGAGAAATAGGGAAAATACCACTATTAACATTTGACGAAGAATTAGAACTTGCAAAAAGAATTTTAGAAGGAGATGAAGAAGCAAAACAAAAATTAGCAGAATCAAACCTAAGACTTGTTGTAAGTATTGCTAAAAAATATGTTGGTAGAGGAATGCTATTTCTAGACCTAATACAAGAAGGAAACATGGGACTTATAAAAGCAGTAGAAAAGTTTGATTATACAAAAGGATTTAAATTTAGTACTTATGCAACATGGTGGATAAGACAAGCAATAACAAGAGCTATTGCAGACCAAGCAAGAACAATAAGAATTCCAGTTCATATGGTAGAAACAATAAACAAATTAATAAGAACATCAAGAAACTTATTACAACAAATGGGTAGAGAACCAACCCCAGAAGAAATAGCAAAAGAAATGGAAATCCCAGTTGAAAAAGTAGTAGAAATTCAAAAAATTGCACAAGACCCAGTATCACTAGAAACACCAATTGGAGAAGAAGAAGATAGTCACTTAGGAGACTTTATACAAGACGAAGATAGCCCAGCGCCACATGATGCAGCATCATATACACTTCTAAAAGAGCAATTAGAAGAAGTAATGAACACATTAACACCAAGAGAAGCAAAAGTATTAAAATTAAGATTTGGACTAGAAGACGGAAAATCTAGAACACTTGAAGAAGTAGGAAAAGAATTTAACGTAACTCGTGAAAGAATAAGACAAATAGAAGCAAAAGCATTAAGAAAATTAAGACACCCTAGTAGAAGTAAAAAATTAAGAGACTATATGGGATAAAAATTGGCAATATAGACTCGCTTTTTGACAAAAAATAAGTTGCCAAAAGGTGAGTCTTATTAGCAATTTTAGAAAGGATAAGATTAAATATGGAAAACATAAGAAGTTTTGTAGAAACAATAAAAGGAATACAAATGACTCAAATAATAGACATATTAATTGCAATATTAATATACATATTATTTAGATGTTTAAGTAGAAGTTTAGCATATTTTACAGTAAAAATATTTAAACCAAAAACCAAAAATAAAAAGGCAATAAAAAATAATGCATTTTATACACCACTAAAAGTGTTTTATATTATACTAGGTCTATATTTAGCATTACTATTTATAAGACAACCACTAAATACAGGAGCATGGATAAATAAATGGGTAGACCAATTATTTAAAATATCATTTATCATATTAGCTGCAAATGGAATTGCAAATAGTCTTACAACAAACAACAGAATGGTAAATAGACTAAAAGACAAAATGAATCCAGAAGTAGAAGACTCAATGCTAAAATTCATATTAAAATCAATTAGAGTTTTGGTATATGTAGTCGCAGGATTTATGATAATAACAGATTTAGGATTTAACCTAAATGGTTTAGTTGCAGGATTAGGAATAGGAAGTGTTGTAATAACACTTGCAGCACAAGACACTGCAAAAAATTTATTTGGTGGATTAGTAATATTTTTAGACAAACCATTTGTAGTTGGAGATTGGATAGAAGTAGATAAATACGAAGGAACAGTAGAAGACATTACATTTAGAAGTACAAGAGTAAGAACATTTGAAAACTCTGTAGTAAACATACCAAACGCAGTTATTGCAAATGACTCAATAATAAATTGGAGTAGAATGGAAAAAAGAAGAAATAAAGTAAATCTATGTTTAGACTTAGACACTCCGCTAGAAAAAGTACAAATAGTTCAAAAAAGAATAAAAGAATTATTAGTACAACATGACGACGTAATTGATGATACAATAATAGTTAGATTTGATAATATAACAGATAACGGAATGAATTTAATGGTTTGTAGTTACACAAATTCATTAGATTATGCAAGTTTCTTAGAAGAAAAAGAAAAAATCAATTTTAAAATTATGCAAATTTTAAGAGAAGAAAATGTAGAATTGGCATATGATACAAAAACAGTATTTGTAAAAAATTAAAAGGTGGATGGCAATAATCAAAGCGAAGGGAGCAAGAGTATGAATAAATGCATATTAGTTGTAGATGACGAATCAAGAATGAGAAAATTAATAAAAGATTTTTTAGCAGTAAAGGGATTTAGCATACTAGAAGCAGAAGACGGAGAAAAAGCACTACAAGTATATGAAGAAAACTCACAAAAAATAGACTTAATATTATTAGATGTAATGATGCCAAAACTTGACGGGTGGTCTGTATTAAGACAAATAAGACAAACATCAAAAGTGCCAATAATAATGCTAACAGCAAGAGGAGAAGAACAAGACGAACTATTTGGATTTGAACTAGGAGTTGATGAATACATATCAAAACCATTCAGTCCTAAAATATTAGTAGCCAGAGTAGAAGCAATACTAAAAAGAACACAAGGAGACACAAAAGAAGTAAAAGACTATGGCGGAATTGAAATAGACAAAGAAGGAAGAACAGTAACAGTAGATGGAAAAGTACTAGAACTTAGTTTAAGAGAATATGAACTATTGGTATATTTAGTAGAAAACGAAAACATAGCACTATCAAGAGATAAAATTCTAAACAATGTGTGGAATTACGACTATTATGGAGACTCCAGAACAATAGATAGCCATATAAAAAAAATTAGACATAAATTAGGAAAAAGAGGAAAATACATAAAAACGATGAGAGGTGTGGGATACAAATTTGAAGTTAAATAAAATAAAAGATATACTATCATCAGTAAAAGTAAAACTATTTTTATCACTAAGCATAACAGTATTACTAATTATACTATTTATGATATTAGTAAACAATTTTGCCCTAGAACAATTCTACTTATACAAAAAACAAATCACATTAAAAACAGTGTATGAATCAATAAACGACTACTATCAAAAACAAAACAGAGACGATGACATACAAACAGAACTAGAAAAATTATCAATAAAAAACAATTTTGATATTTTAATAAAAGACAAAAACGGAATAAACCTATACACAACAAACAAAAACTTCTCAACAGTAATGGGAAGTATAAACGACATATTAGACAAAGCAAATGAGGGAAAAGAAATAGAATCAAACGATAATTTCAAAATAAAACAACAAAGGGATACTAAAAATGGACTATCATATATGATGCTTTCAGGAAAGTTAGAAAATGGATATTTTTTATATATACGTATACCATTAAACTCAATAAAAGACAGTGTTAGCATATCAAACAACTTTCTATTGATGATGGCAGGATTTACAATATTAATAGCTTCAATCATGGTAACAATAGTATCAAGAAAATTCACAGAGCCAATACTTGAACTAAACAACATTGCAAAAAAGATGTCAAACTTAGACTTTAGCCAAAAATACCAGGTAACAAATGCTAAAGACGAAATAAATGACTTGGGAAGAAGCATAAACACCATGTCAGACAAACTGGAAAGAACAATAAAACAACTAAGAAGTAGCAACTCAGAACTAGAAAGAGATATAGAAGAAAAATCAAAAATAGACGAAATGAGAAAAACATTTATATCAGATGTGTCACACGAACTAAAAACACCAATAGCACTAATACAAGGATATAGCGAAGGATTATTAGAAAATGTCAATAGTGATGAAGAAAGTAGAAAATTCTATGCAGAGGTCATTTTAGATGAAACAAATAAAATGGATAAATTAGTAAAACAATTACTAGAATTAATGAAATTAGAATATGGAAAAAGAGAATTTAACAATAAAGAATTCAATATAGTAGAACTTGAAAAAGAAGTTATTAGAAAAACAAATGTAATGATAGAAGAAAAACAAGCAGAAATAAAATTTGACGAAACCAAAGATATATCTGTATTTGCAGATGATTTCTATATAGAACAAGTATTAACAAATTATTTAACAAATGCTATAAAAAATGTTAAAGAAATGTATGGAGAAAAATATATAAAAATTTCAAATGAAATTCTAGAAGAAGAAAATAAAGTTTGCATTAAGGTATTTAATACAGGAGAGAATATTTCAGAAGAAAATCTAAATAGAATTTGGAATAGATTTTATAAGGCAGACGAATCTAGACACAGAGAAGATGGAGGAACAGGAATAGGTCTTGCTTTTGTAAAAGCCATAATGGGAAATTATGATAATAAATATGGAGTAAAAAATTTAGAAAATGGTGTAGAATTTTACTTTGAATTAGATTTGAGACAAAGGGGATAACCTAATGTCTCAATTTTTTGTCGAACAGTGTCGAAAATTGCGATGAAAAGTTAGAGTTCCTAAGAAAAAACTATTTACAAAATGAAAAAAATGTAGTATTATAAATGTAGTTTTTAATCAAACAGCACAAAGTGCTTTAAAAATCTTATATTTTTTCGAAAAAATTTCAAGTAAACGAAACTGAATAATGGAGGTGTATGATCAAAATGAATGACTAAGTATACAACACGACATATTAATATTGCAAGTCTTTTAATAACTATTATTATCTTTTTTATAACCCAACAATATAAAACACCAACAATACCAATGAATACACAGAAAATAGAAAAATTGTTTAAAAAAGACTTAATTTTAGTAGAATTGAAATCAAACAATATTAATCAAGACACAAAAGAAAACGAAAAGGATACACAAAATTTTGGACTTACAGAAGAAGAAAAAAATAGAAACGAAAGAATTGAAAAAGCACAATGGAAAATAACAATTCCCAAAATATCTCTTAAAGCAGAAATATCTGAAGGCACAAGTAAAGAAATAATGGATAAATTTGTTGGTCATTTTGAAGAGACAACAAAAACAAGTGGTAATGTAGGGCTTGCGGCACATAATAGAGGGTATGCTGTAAATTATTTTGCAAATATCAAGCAATTAGTTGAAGGAGACAAAATAATATATAAATATTATGAATTTGAAGAAACTTATATTGTAACAGAAAACAAAATAATAAAAGATACAGACTGGGAGCCATTAGAAGATACGGAAAAAGACAAAATAACATTAATCACATGCGTAGAAAATGAACCAGAATACAGAAGATGCGTACAAGCAACAAAAGAATAATTGTATAAGAAAATATTATCATACCTTTTTATATAAAATTATATTATTAATTTTTGTCAATATTATTTATTAGTAAGTTTATTTATAATTTATTTTTATTTAAATAATAAAAAGGCTCTATTTTTAATAGAACCTTTAAAAATTATTCAGTAATACTTCTTCATTTTGGTAAGTTATCAATATTTGATATTTAGTATCTTCTTCTAAGTTTGTTACTCTTCCATTTTCTTTAACATTTTTTGATAACGGTATTAGTTTAAATTGATATCCTTCTTTTGTATAATCTCTAATGTTTTTTTCAGTTTCTACCAAGTGCATAAAGTAATTCCATAGATTATTTTTTCTAATTGTCATAGGACAATCTTTCCCACTAAAATAATGATGTTGTTTTATATCATCATAAGTTAAGTTATACTCATCAAGTAAATATGCACAAAGTTTAGATGCAAGTTGAAAATTTCTAAAAATATCTGACTTTTCTGATACTGATATTTCCATACCAATACCATTATTATTTCCACCACGATTAGCGATTTTATGATATGTACTATTTACGTAGGTTTCTCCAATATAATATTTTCCATCTATTAACTTACAAAGAACACCCATATCATTAATATCTTCTGTTTCCATTTTTTCTTCGTTTAACATTGGAGCAAGAATCTTAGTTTTTTGATTATTTACGTAATAATATCCATCACTTTCAATAGTTACATTACCTTTTGTGGTACCTGTTACACC
>OLOQ01000187.1_pt1 | contig 74155 bp, 67 predicted proteins | sample 1673101 | NCBI WGS metagenome assembly OLOQ01 (sample SAMEA3136754, study PRJEB25190) | human gut metagenome | biome: human gut; feature: human-associated habitat; material: faeces | place: Austria | collected 2013 | reverse complement strand
ATAGGCAGCTGCCGGATCCCAAAGAAACAGTCAAATGACTGTTTCTTTTTTTGTTACCGGTTGACTGCGGTTGTGCGGATTTGATGATCCGTATTGACAAATCGCATTGCATTAAATATAATTTTAGTCAGCAAAGTGGATAAAGCTTTAGAAAACGGAGAATACCTATTGAAAAAGAATTTTAACAAAACAGCGCGAGTAAAAGCAGCATTTAACCCGTATGATCCGGCGTTTAATCCGGTGCAGGACGCAACAACTCTTTGCATCGTTGTTTTGACTTGCCTTGTTCAATGTTTGATTTTGAATGCGTTTTACACACCGTACCACATGCTGTCCGGCGGAATTACCGGCATTGCGATTCTGCTTGACTACACTGCGAGTATTCCTCGATGGGTCACGCTGGTTGTGCTTAACATTCCGGTTCTTATAATCGGCGCAAAACGAGTGAACATTAAATTCATTGTTTTCAGTGCAATCGGAACAATGTGTTACTCTGTTATGTTTTCGCTGCCTTTTGTGCGCGATTTTACGATTGACTTGGGTGAAAACTCTGAGTTGCTGTCGGTCATTGTCGGAGCGGCGCTTATCGGAGCATCGGGCGTTCCTGTTGTAAAACGCGGCGCAACGTTGGGCGGAATGGATATTTTGAACGTTATTCTGAGCCGCCGCCTTTCGGTTCCGATGGGAAACATTTGCATTTGCTATAATATCGTAATTATGGCTGCGTTGGGCGTGTTTTTCGGGCTTAAACCCGCACTGCTGAGCCTGATGGCAACATTTGTTTCTTCCGCCGTGCTGAATTACACAATGGCCGGGTTTAATCATACAGTGACGGTGTTTATAATCAGTCAGAAGTGGGATGAAATCGCTCCGCATGTTCTCAACGAGATGAAGCGCGGCGTGACTTTCCTGAACGGAGAGGGGGCATATACGGGTGAACCGCGCAAAATTGTTTATTGCATTGTTCGAACCACCGAAATTGCCGCCCTGAAAGCAATCGTCAAAGCAAACGATCCCAAGGCTCTGTTTTCTGTAATTGAAACCAAGGAAGTCGTCGGGAGGGGTTTCGGAATCATGAATTAACGCTGCAAAAGAATTAAGGAGAAATTGAATGTTCAAGAATATTGACAAGCAGGCAAAGCTCTGCCTTAAGGACCTCGTTGACTATCGCGACGGACAGATTGTGAGCAGAACCCTCGTTCAAAACAATTTTGTCAGCATGACCTTGTTTTCTTTCGATAAAAATGAAGAGATTTCAACACACGCTGCCGGTGGAGACGCTATGGTGACTGTGCTTGAAGGTACGGGACGGTTCACCGTCGGCGGGGATGTTTTCATCCTTACGGAGGGTGAAACTCTCATCATGCCGAAGGACATTCCGCATGCTGTATTTGGCGAGGAGAGGTTCAAGATGCAGCTCATCGTTTCTTTTTGATTGCCTGAAGCTTACTGAGTTCGGCGAAGCGGATTGAATTTTCTTTCCGGCATGAAAGAAGTTTCCCGTGTTGATACTGACGTGCCGAGAACAAAACTGCCGCTGCCGTATTTTTTGCGTATGATGTCGGCAGTTTTTTCAATTTTAAGCTGCCTGTCGGTTTGTTCATAATCGTCAAACAAACAGAGCTGAATCGGCTCATTTGCGGATACAAGACCGCATGCACGTATGCCGAGTGAGCGTATCGGACGTTTCCAATCATAGTTCTCGCAAAGCAGATTGAACGCTGCATCGCGCAGTTCGATTGAGAGACAACTTGGGCGCGGAAGCCGAACCTGCCGCTCAAACGTTGAAAGAGTGCTGTCGCGAACATGCAGAACAACAACACCTGCTTTGAGCTTATGTTTTCTCAGCCTTGCGGCGACGTTTTCGCCGAGTGATTGAAGCATACGGAGCGCATCGCCCGCACAACAGATGTTGTGCGGCGGAGTGCTGCTGTTGCTGATGCTTTTCAGTGCCGTCTCAATTCCGTAATTCTGCACGGGGCTTTCATCGAGTCCGTTGGCATAACGGTAAAGCTCTGCACCGCTGCTGCCGAGCCATTCGCAAAGAAGAGTGGGATCGGTGCAGGCGAGGTCGCCTATCGTAAAAACGCCGCGCAGATTAAGCCTGTGCATTGTTTCCTTACCGACAAAAAGCAGACTTTCAACCGGAAGCGCAAAGATTTTTTCCTTAAAACCGTTTTTCGGGATGACCGTGGTTGCATCCGGTTTTTTCATATCTGAACCTAATTTGGCAAAAACTTTGCAGAAACTGACCCCGACTGAAGCCGTAAGACCGAGTTCGCGGCGATAGCATTTGCGAATCCTGTCTGCAATTTCGCGGCCGTCTTCGACGGTCGGGGCATAAGCCGTGACGTCAAGCCACGCTTCATCCATTCCGAAAGGCTCGATTTTGTCGCTGAAACGCATGAGAATTTCACGGCTTTGACGCATGGCTTGCTCGTATTTTTCGAAATGCGCGGGGACAATCGAAAGATTGGGACATTTTCTAACCGCAGACACGATGGTTTCTGCGGTCTGAATCCCGAAACTCTTTGCAATATTATTTTTTGCAAGAACAATCCCGTGCCGCGCCTCAATATCCCCGCCGACAACAAGAGGAAGCCCTGCAAGCGATGGGCAATCTCGGATTTCAACTCCGGCATAAAAATTATTGATATCAACATGGAGTATCGTGGCACACATATCGCAACACCTCTGCAAGCTCGTACTAATCGCCTAATGGGCGACTGAACATATGATAATACCCTTGAACAGAGATGTCAAGAGGCGATTTCTCAATATCAGAGAAATATTTTAAAAAAATCTCTTGCAATCGGATGCGAAATGCATTATAATGCAGATAAGGAATTACAGGTGCGTTTCACGAGTTGAATCGCGGCCGGCTGCGGAGGGAAAAGTGAACGGAAATCGTGAATTCGGAAGGAAACTGGCAGAGCTTCGCAAAGCGTGCAAACTCAATCAAACTGAGGTTGCGCAAAAAATCAGCTTTGAATGTGCAACTTTATTTAATCGGGATCCAATAACGAACCGCGCTGTCAGCAAATGGGAGACCGGCGACAGTCTGCCGGATGCACAGCAGTTCATCTCCCTGTGCGGAATTTACGGAGTGTCAGATGTGCACAGAGTTTTTCGCAGCAAAGAGTGCAGCGAAGATCCGTTTTACGGTTTGAATCGCGTGGGCATGGAACGCGCGAACGAGTATATTTCAATGCTGCGCGAGAATCCGAGCTTTTCACATCAGGCAAAAATCACCCGTATAAGGCGGCAGATACCGCTTTACGATATGCCGGCATCGGCAGGTTCCGGCGTTTTTCTTGACAGTGACTCTTACACACTGATTGATGTTGACGAAAATGTTCCGGAAGCAGCAACCCTTGCTGTCCGCATAAGCGGGGATTCAATGACGCCGCTGTTTAACGACGGACAAATTGTTTACGTGCATCATCAGCAGGAACTTGAAAACGGTGAAATAGGCATTTTTGTTCTTAACGGAGAAGCTTTTTGCAAAAAACTTGATTCCGAATCCGGCAGCGTCAGATTGATTTCACTCAACCCGAAGTATCAGCCGATAAAGATTAAATACTCCTATGAACTGCGGGTTATCGGAAAAGTCGTGGGATAAATACGGTGCGTGTCACGGCAGGTTTGAACCGGCGGAGGGCATCTCAGCGGCGGAACTTATTTGTTTGCATGAATAATTAATATGCTTCGGTCTGAATTTCCTTCAGAAAAAAGTGAGGACGGATGAAACAGATTCTGCGCAAAGCAATTGCTCTTATTCTTGCAGCTACGGCTGTGCTTTTTCCGCTTGCTCAGATGGCAACTTTAATCCGAACAACAGATTCCGCAAAACTTGCAAGCTCAATCGAGACAGCCGATACAAACAGTGTTGTTATTAAAGCGGCGATAGAAAAGCATTATGATGGTGACGGTTGGAATTTTGAACCGCGCACTTCCGACGGCGTTCACATAACGCCTCAAGGCGACGGTATGCACCTGAAAGGACACCCGGACGAGGCGTTCTTTGTGTTCGAAAAAACCGCAGCATTGGAATTCACGGCAGAATTTGATGCCGGCTGGACATATAACAGCAAATATTCATATTTTTTTGGGAATGATTCGGAGGCAGCCGAAGTGAAAAAACTTGCGGATGGCTCGGTGAAATTTACATACAGAGTGAAAAAAGGTGCAAAAATTGCCGTGACGGAGCTTACGGCTGCGTGCGTGAATGCAACTGCGGATGCGCTGCCGCGACTGGATATAAGCATCGACTGCGATTTTGAATCCGTAACAAAGGATGAATGGGTCAACGCAAAAATATCGCTGCAGCTCGGAACAAAAGTGTTTGCAAGCGGTAATTATAACGGCAGCGGCAAGGTTAAAGGGCGCGGGAACTCGTCATGGGGTTATGATAAAAAACCGTACTCAATAAAGCTTGACGAAAAGGCTTCACTGCTCGATATTCCGAAAACAAAAAAATATGCAATTGTTGCGAGTTACACCGATTCAACCCTGATGCGGAATTATATTACTTATAAGGCATATCAGGATTTGATTGGTATCGATTATGTTCCGAAATGCGAATTTGTTGATGTTTATCTCAACGGCAAATACAACGGCATATATATTTTGGTTGAAAGAATTTCAATTGAAAAAAACAAAATTAACATTGCCGAAGCGGATGAAGACAATATTACAGGCGGTTATCTGATTGAAAAGAACGTTCACGGAAGAGTGAACTACAAAAAGGATCAGGTGTTCGACTGCCCGTATCAGGCGAACCAGGTGAAGGATTATTTTGTCTTGGAGGAGCCTGAAATTGAAGATACTGAACTGAGGCGTGAGGTGCTGCAATATCTGAACGTCTACATGCAGCGGCTCCATAACTCGGTGATGGGATTCAGCTCGGAACAATATACTGAATACATCGATGAAGATTCATGGGTCGATTTTGTGATAGTTCAGGAAATCAGCAAAAATATAGACGGCAATTTGAAAACAAGCTGTTGGATGTATAAAGAACGCGACGACAATAAGCTTTACATGACTGCTTTGTGGGATTTTGACCTTGCCTACGGAATCGTAAACTGGAGCAATGCGGATGAGGAACGAAACGATGCATCGGACTGCCCGGGCAGCGGAACATATGAAGACTTTATGATTATTAATTCATCCTGTCCATGGATAAAAAAACTTTATCAGCAGGATGAATTTCGTGAGCTGTTGACGGAACGATATACCTGTTATCGCACAACGGTGATAGAGGAGCTGCGGTCCCTGATTCCGGAGCAGGCAGCGTATCTTGCAAAAGCCGAAGATGCAAACTATAAATTATGGAAGAAAAATTTTAGCCTTGGCGTTGCAAACCTGCAAACTTGGCTTAACGGAAGACTTGAATGGCTGGATGAAGTTTGGCTTATCGAAAATTGATTTGAAGGAGAAAAGTTTATGACCAAAATTTGTGCTTGTTTGATGATTGCCGCGCTGCTTTTTTGTTGCTTGTTCGCGGCATGCACACCCAAGAACGATGTGAATGAAGCCTTAAAAGATACGTTAAAGATTGAAATTCTCAAAATCGGCAAGGCTGATTGCATCATTATTACCGACGGAACAACATCCATTGTTGTTGATTGCGGAGAAGAGGATGACGGTGCGGATATTTCGGCAGCTATGGATGCGCTCGGAATCAGCAGCATTGATTACCTGATTATTACACATTACGACAAGGATCATATCGGAGGTGCGCCGACTCTTTTGAAAAAATATAAAGTTTCGAAGCTTCTTGAGCCTGATTATACTCCTGTCGATACAACGGCATACGCTTATATGTCATACAGAAATGCATTGAAGGAAGCTGAAGCCAACGGACAATGCGGAAGCGCAGAAGCTGTATCTGACTCGGTCAGTTTGACTGTTTCCGACATGAAGCTGAACATCGTGGGCACGTTCGGCAAAGATTATGCAAAAAACCAAGACAATAACGATTCGTTGGTTGTAAGTCTCGAACATCTCGGAAACAGCTTTCTTTTTGCGGGCGACATTGAAAAGCAGCGTATTGCCGATATGCTTTCACAGGGAAGGGTACAACCTTGTGATTTTTTGAAAGTGCCGCATCACGGCGTTTATAACTCAAAGCTTGAAGACTATTTTTCAAAAGTTAACATGAAATATGCAGTCATAACGTGTTCCGATAAGAATCCTGCGGAACAAAAGACTTTGGATCTTTTGACGGCAAAGGGGTGTCGGACCTTTTTGACTTCGAACGGCACGGTGCATATTCGCAGCACAAAGAGCGGAATCGACATTACACAATAAGACTTTGCTTGTTTTCGATGACTGTCCGATGGAGCGGCAGCAGATTCCGCAGGTGATGTCGCGTTTCAGCGCAGCTTTGTTTCGCGCCTGCAAACAGGTTCCCTGTTTTGCCGAGGGCACGTTTGACAAGGACAAGCTTTATAACGATGAATTGGGCTGACTCTGTCGGATAACAGCGGATACGGAAAACCGAGCGTACAGCCGCATCGTAAAAGCTTGCCAGTTCGGCATTGCTATGCTATACTATAATTGCAGTAAAGGCTGCATGATTTTCCCGAAAGCCTGCGTAAGCAGTGCATAAGCGGGATGTACGGAGGACGATTCGGATTATGCCGAAAAGAAAAAAACTTACAGATGCGGACGTTAAAAAAGTAGAGTCCGTCATCTTGTCTGACACTGATGTTGAAAAAGCGGATCGCAGCAAGTACGGTGTTGCACGCAGATCCATTTGGTATATATTGCGCTTTGTTCTTATTGCGTCAGTTGTTGTAACGCTTTGTTACGCTGCGCTTATGGAGGCAATGTATGTCAGCAATATATATATTATTGTGACCGAAGGAATGGAGATGCGCGCCGACTGCATTCTCGGGAACAAATCAAAGGCCGAGTTGACAGAGCATTTTACCGAAAGCTGGCTTCAGGAAGATGAAGCGGTGAACGGAAACAAGTATTCGCTCTATCGAGTGGATTCATATGATCACAGGCTGGAAATCGAAAAGTTCCGGGTTTGGCCGTGGTCAAAAGAGGCAACGCTGCAGGTCGTTGAGCGTGTTCCGAACATTCAGGCAACTCCTTACAGCAGCGATACAACCGACCCGGTTCCAAGCTGGGTTGCGTGCCGCTACGAAATCACTGTCGATAAGTTTGACGGGCGATGGTACATTACAAGGCTTACCGTTGTTGATGTCGATCCGCCGGAGGAGCCCCACGCAACACCGGACTATTCCAAACTTGAGACGGATATTCCGCACTATTGATTCTGTGCCGCCGCCATATTTTGAACGGCGCATTGTGAACGATGACTTGGGCGGCGCGCTTTGCGCTGCTCTTTTGATTTGGCGGAATGAATTTTGAAGTGCGGCTTGAACATGAAGAGTAATTTATCATGTTTATTCCGAAAAAGAGGCAGAGGATGAGATGATAAGAATACTGGTTGTTGAGGATGACAGAGATATTTCGGCTTTGATACAGCTCGCGCTGAAAAATGCAGGGTATGACGTTTTTGCCGCTTTTGATGGGCAGGAGGGTGCAAATCTGCTGGAAACGCAAAAATTTGAGCTTTGCCTGCTGGACATTATGCTGCCGCAGATCAGCGGATACGAATTGTTTTCATATATTAATGAGTATTCAATACCGGTGATATTCATAACCGCGCGCGGGGAACTGGACGACAAGCGGAAGGCATTTCGCATGGGTGCGGATGACTACATTGTTAAACCGTTCGAAATTGAGGAACTGCTTCTGAGAACCGAAAACATTTTGCGGCTGCACGGCTACAAAAACAACCTGCTTCGCGTCGGGGATGTTGAACTCGATGCGGAAGCACATATTGTCAGAAAAGCGGGAAGAGAAATAACATTGACGCCTAAAGAATTTGAGCTGCTGCATTTTCTCCTGCGGAATAAGGGTGTTGCTCTTTCGCGCTTCGCGCTTTACGAGCGCGTGTGGAATGACGGGGAAAGCGGCGATACACGAACACTGGATATTCACATCACGCGGCTTCGAAAAAAACTCGGACTCGAAAATGAGATTACAACGGTACATAAGCTTGGATACATCATTCGGGAGAAAACATGAGTCTTTCAAAAAAAGTTATTATAATAATAACTCTTGTTGTATTCGCCGCTTTTTCGGCGGGCGGAACGGTTCTGCTTGCAACCAACAGCAGAGCGGCTCTTGCGGAATCCGTTGCACAGAATTCAAGGCGAAAGCAAATGAGCTGCTATGCACTTGAAAGCAAACTGCTTGCCGACAGGCTGAACGGAAGAAAAACGGATAAAACCGAGCTTGCGCGGTACGCTGATAAGATGGTTGCGTATGCAACGGGAGAAGAAATTGAAATTATCGATTCAAACGGGCAGGTTATTTTTTCAAATCTTAAGGGAGATGCGCCGGTTCTTCGGCAAAACTCATATTCCGTTGAAAAAAATGAAAATGGGTATTTCAATTGTTTTAATGCAACGCTGAGTTCGTACGGAACGGAATTAAACATTATCATGCGATATGATATTTCGTATGTGTTTGTCGAAAGAAAACGCCAATACATTGCATTTTTGCTGATTGAATCGGCTGTTTTGCTCTGCTCCGGGCTTGCTGCCTTCTTCATAACAAAGCGGATAACAAGGCCTTTGGAGCGGTTGGCTCAAACGGCAAACCGAATCAGCGGGGGAGAGTATTCGCTTCGTACACGGATTGATTCCGGGGATGAAATCGGCTCACTGAGCAAAAGTTTTGATGCAATGGTTGCCGAGCTTGAGCAGCAGCTTGAAAACAGGACGGCTTTTGTTGCCGATTTCTCGCACGAGCTTAAAACGCCGATGACCTCCGTTATCGGGTATGCGGATATTTTGAGAACGCATGTCCTTGATGAGCATGACAAGTTCATGTATGCGGACAGAATTTTTAAAAACGCAAAGCGAATGGAAAACCTTTCGGTAAAAATGCTGCGAATGCTGAAGCTTTCTCAAACGGAACCGACACTTGAGCCCGTTGAGTCGGAACGCATTGAGCGCGGAATCCGGCAGATGTTTGAAAACGGAGAAAATTTGGATATCAACAGTGAAAAAGGAATAAAGATACTTTGTGATTACAATCTGCTGCTGACCCTGCTGCGCAATCTGATTGAAAATGCGTTCAGATTTTCTGACGGGCAAAAAGTAATTGTGAAAATCGAAAGAAGCGGTAACTGCTGCCGCTTCGGCGTTGCGGACAGCGGAAGGGGCATGACTCAAGAAGAAATTCGCCGCGCTGCCGAGCCTTTTTATAAGGCGGACAAATCCAGAAGCGCAGCGGGTTACGGAATCGGATTATCCATTTGCAAAAGCATATGCACGCTTTTTAAAACAGAGTTGAAATTTGAAAGCGAACTCGGCAGGGGAACCTGCGTTTCGTTTGATTTGGAGGTGACTGAATGAAGAAGCATGCGTTGCGGCTTTTGGCAGCATTGCTTGCCGCAGCGGCTGTTGCGGGACTTGCTGCGGCACCGATAATCTATTTTAAAATATCGGATAAATTGCTCCTGAACAGGGAATTTACAATGGATGAACTGCCTCAAATTGCAATCGGGAGCAGTGAGATTGAATTCTTGAAAGGTGCGGAAGAATATCTTTGCGGCACAGCCTACGAAACGACAGCGGAAAAGTGTGGCGTGGAGGAAATGATTCCGGCACTGGACGATTTTCTTTCTGCCATGCCGTTCTTGGAAGAAATGAAAATTGCAGTCATGTGTTCTTTGAACGAAGTCTCATATTGCGATGCATACGGAACCGAACACGTGAAAACATACACCTGCTATAATAAAGATTATGTGATGCCCGCACAGGAGGTCGTTGCGGCCGTTGAGGACGGGACTCAAAAAGTGGTTGCGTTCAGCATTCGGTTCAGCGCAGAAATATCGATTGCGGATTCGGAAAGCGAACGCCTGAAATTCATGGAAAAATACCTTGAATACAGTACGCTGGATGTACTGCCGGACTGGAAATACAACGGCTCACGCTATTATTCCGAAACGGTCGGGTTGTTCCTCAATGTTGTACTTGACGATGAGAACAAAATAATATATATCGGCTTGGAGCGCTGACGGAAACATTTCGGAAATAATCGGGGTATACACTCTTTGCAGAACTTAAGCAGTCACTGATTGAATCGGAGAGGCGAACGGAATTTTCGTGTACGGTCAGTGATTAAGTAAACGAGGGAGTGTGCTTGAATGAGAAAAACTGTTCTGGTATTGACAGCGGCGGTAATGCTCGCTGCCGTATGTTTTTCGGGCTGCAAAGGCGCAGTCGGAATTGATTCAGGGCGAAAAAAAGACCCGATACGGTTTACTGCCGAACCGACGCAGGCGGTTTTGCCGACGGATTTGGTTGTGCCGACAAGCGTGCCCGAATCGCTTTCGGTGAATGAGAACGAGCAAAAAGCAAGCAGTTTTGTGCTTGATGTTACCCTTTCAACGGATGAGCATATGCTCACGGTTGAACAAACGACGGATTATCTAAACCCGGCGGGAAAAAATCTTTCGGAAATATACTTCAACATCTATCCCGAAGCATTCAGTGCGGACGGGGGCGGTGCAGCTGTTCAAAGCATAAAGCTGAACGGCAGTGAGTCACAGCTTGAAAACGTTAAAGGGACCGTGTTCAAGGCTGTTCTTGCCTCGCCGTTGGCCGCGGACGAACGCTGCAGGATAGAAATTCGATACAGCGTTCGGATTCCGAACATAAAGAATCGCTTCGGTTGGCAGGAAAACATTTTCAACTTGGGCAATTTTGTAATCACACCCGCCGTGTATGAAAACGGAGCCTATGCAGTTGAACCGTATGTTGATATCGGCGACGCGTTTTATACGGACATTGCAAACTACAGTGTCCGGATAAATGTTCCTGAGGGATACAGGATTGCTGCAACGGGTGAGCTCGGAGCGGACGGCATGTATCACGCAAAAAACGTACGCGATTTTGCATTCTGCGCAAGCAACAGATTCGAAACACTGGCAAAAGACACGGGAAACACGAAAATAACCGTATACTATGATTCCGCGCTTCCGAAAACGGCGAACAGGGTGCTTGATGTTGCAGCGAAATCGCTCGCTCTCTACGGGGAAAAGTTCGGAGAGTACCCCTACAGCACGCTCAGTGTTGTTCTTAACGGGCTGACCGGCGGGGTGAACGGAATGGAATACCCAACCCTTGTTATGATAGCGCCGGAGATTTCGCTTGATGATTTTGAGAAAATGGGTCTGGATTTTAAAACGGACGAATCGGCCGCCGCAACGGTTTACTCAATGGATCATTCCGTTTGTCATGAGGTTGCGCACCAATGGTTTTACGGTATTGTCGGCAATGACCAAGTGAAAGAAGCGTGGCTTGATGAGGGCTTTTGCCGATTTTGCGAATTTGTTTACGATGAAGCATATCCGCCGGAGTTCACCGCTGATATAAGCGGCTTCGAAACGGAGATGAGACTTAAGCTGAGCGCTGCACGTGTTGCGGGAATCGGGCGTGATGCGAACATGAGTTATGCGGACGATACAACGGACCTGACAAAGTCGCTGTATTATTGGAATGATGAGGATCCGATGGGTTATTCCGATATTTATGATAAAGGAGCGGGACTCTTGTATGCAATTTACGGAAAGCTGGGCAGCAAAGCGTTCTTTGATGCGGTAAAAGGTTATGTCATAAAGTTTAAGTATGATTTTGTGACAACTGAAAAGTTTAAAGAGTATTGGCACAGCATGGCGGATGTCGGCGAAATCATCGATGCGTATCTTTCCGTGCCCGCGCAGAGCGCGCCGAATGCGGAATAAAGGACACGAACGTCCGAACAGTGAACGATATGCAGCCGGAAGCTGCGCAGCGGACCCGTACCCGCTTGAATCAAATCGAGTGGGTTTATTCGGAACACTGCGCAGCTTTCGGTTGTTTAATTATCGGAACGGGATTTATCCGAAAAAACTCAAATTAAAATTCAGCAAAGTCCGTCAAAAAGCACGGGAATCATTTTTTGAAATTCGTGCAGCAGCGGAATGCTTATTTCACGCATGGCGGGGTGTGCGGCGGGCGCACAGCGCAAACGGAAAAAGTGCCGCCATTCGCGCAGATTCATCGTGCAGATGAACTCCGTTTTAAGGCTGTTCGGAAGCACGCTCCGCGCATCCTCGGGCTTTGCGCCGCAGTTCAGCATTTCGAAATACGCCGTTTCCGCCTGCTGCATGGAGCTTTTCCAAATATCAAAGAGCTTTGAACCCTCTTCGGCGAAATAAGGACGGATAAATGTCAGCTCGCTGCCGAATTTTGATTTTTGATAATTGCAATATCGAGTGCTTTCCTGAGAAAAACTGGCAATCCTGTGCCGAACCCACTCGTGGGAAACTCCGCGGTCGCAAATTATGCGAACGCTCACGCCGAAATGCTCGATCGGGCTTTCATGCCCGCGTTCAAGCATCATGCGAATAAGCCGCTCGGCGGATTCGTCCGATATTGCATCCTCGGATTTATAGCAGACTCGTCCGCAAAGTTCAAGGTGCCGCAGCACTTCATGCCCGTTCGGGCGGTTGATGATTTCAAAAGACGGATTAATTATTCTCATTTGTGTACCTCATGCGAAAACTAACATAACAGGCAGAATAATCAGTCATATCGATTGTATTGCGTGCGCACGGGCTCCCCGTTCGCACCGCGGGAAACGACCTCTGCAATGCCTGCATTTTTTATCAGTCGGCTGCAAATGACACAGGGCGCGGGTGCAGCAAGCTCACCGTTGGAATCAAATCCCGCAAGATAAAGCACCGAACCAAGCATTTCATGGCGTGCGGCAGAAATTATTGCATTTTGCTCGGCGTGTACGGCAACGCATTTTTCGTATTGTTCACCGTGGGGAATGTTGTTGGCTTCGCGCCAGCATTCGCCCGTATCACAGCAGTTAGGTTCGCCGCGTGCCGCGCCGTTGTATCCTGTGGAAATTATCTCATCGTTTTTAATTATCACGGCTCCGTACTGACGACGAAGACAGGTGGATCGTCTTGCAACGGCTGCCGCGATCGAAAGGTAATATTCGTCTTTGCTTATACGCTTATCCATTATAAATCCTCCTTTGCTGCGTTCAAACCGCTGCTCAAAACTTTTCGCACAGAGATCGTTTTGAAAAACGGGAGTGAATCCGCTTTTGACTTTATGCGCCAAATACATTACTTTAGTTTAACATCTCGAGACCGACTTGGCAAGAAAAAATTCGAGATGCAGCAAAAGTGGGCAGCAAAAGGGAAATGTTTACGGCATTCACGGAAAACAGCGGATTTTTTGCCTTGATTATGCTATAATAAAGCGAAACAGGCGGCACACCGGAAAGCAAATCCGAAAGAAGATGCGGCACGAGAAGGGAGATTCGGAATGATAAGAAGAATTGTTGTTATTGATGAGGAAAAATGCAGCGGCTGCGGCAAATGCGCGGAGGCATGTCATGAAAACGCAATCGGAATGATTGACGGAAAAGCAAGGCTTTTGCGTGATGATTACTGTGACGGACTCGGAGACTGCCTGCCCGCCTGTCCTGCGGGAGCGATAAGCTTTGTTGAACGCGAAGCGGTTCCGTATGATGAAGCGGCTGTTCGCGAAAATCAAATGCGTTTAAAAATGCTTGCGGACAAACAGACGGAAACGGCGCATAACTCGATTGCGGCACCCTGCGGCTGTCCGGGGACGGCGGCGCGCACATTGAAGACCGGCGGAAAAAGAACGCCCGTGTTTGCATTCGGAACAAGGTCCGAACGGACGGAAGAAGAATCGAAACGAGCGGAAGAATCGAATTCATGCCTTGGCCAATGGCCGGTGCAGATAAAGCTTGCGCCCGCTCGTGCGGCTTTTTTTGATGATTCGGAGCTGCTGATCGCCGCGGACTGCACTGCATATGCGTTTGCGGACTTTCATGAGCGATTCATGCGCGGCAGAATAACTCTTATCGGCTGTCCGAAATTGGATTCAGTTGACTATTCCGAAAAGTTGACTGAAATTATTCGCAATAACGAAATAAAGAGCATAACGGTTGCAAGGATGGAAGTTCCCTGCTGCGGGGGCATTGAACTTGCCGTCAAAAAAGCAGCTGCGGCAGCAGGAAAGTCTTTGCCCGTTGAAGTGTTCACGATTTCAACACGCGGATGCATATTATAAAATCGCCGATAAAGCGAGCAATGAATGATTTTCTGTAAAGGAGCGGCAGTGACAAAAATGCAGACTGAAAGAAATGACATGGAAACAACGGTCGTCGAAGCAATGCTCAAAGTTCCCTGTGCGGGGGAGCTTTTGGGAGCGGCTGTCGGGCTTGTTCGCGCGGCGGATTCGAATTCACGCACGGATGAAGGAACTTTCGCTTTGCTGATAAAGGCTTTTTCACTGCTGAAACAGTTTGCCGAGGCGGTTTGTTCGGCGGATACGGTCGGCGAAACCGAGGCGGAGATGACGCAGGCAGAATTGCTGAAATCAAAACTTCCCGAGGCTGTTGAAAAAATCCATGCCGAGAAGTACAGGCTTGTTCCGGATTGCAGCAGCTGCGCCGCACCGTGCGGACGAACGGAGGATTATGATGTTCGCCGCATCATCGATGCGCCGCCGGAAATTCGCACGGCAAAACTTTGCCTTGTCCAAAGCCTTTTGAACACCGCAGTCGGGCGGCCGTTCGGTGATGAAAAAACGTTTATGTGCATTGCACGCGGAATTTTCATGCTCGGCGAGGATTGCACGGCGGAAGAGTTGAACGGCTCAGCGAGGGAGATTGAGAACCTGCGGAAGGCTTCGGCTTAAATTGGTTTTTTCATCACCGTATTTTTAAAAACAGACGGCAGAAAGCTCCTTGCTGCGGAGATTTCTGCCGTTTTTTGCCTGTCGTGAAGCGGCACGTCTGAAAATGCGGTTGACGGAACAGCTGTAAAAGGAACCGTTACGGCAAATATGATTACCGACTGTTCGCACAAGCGGCACAAAGGCCGAAAGTAAGCAAACGCTGTTCCGAAAAATGCAATTCATTCACGGCGTATACCGAGCCAGAACCAACTGCCGCTGTTTGAACGAACGCGGCGAAGGTTTCCGCAAAGACCTGCGGGAGGGCGGCGGCTTGCACTCGGCACGGCGACGATGCCGTACATTACGCCGCGAACGCGAGCTTTGCCGAACAGACGGCGGTCGTTTTGGCGTTTTTTCCAATACGAGTTGGGAAAAAGCTGCGGGAACGGGTTTTCGGCCGCGCTTTCGTCCGAGCGGGCGCAGCTTTCGCAAAGGGCACCGATATCCGCATCAAAATCGGAACGGTGAACGGCAGGATTCGAATTCTCGGCGGGATTGCCGTTTGCTGCGGAAATTCCGCTTCCCGCAAACAATTCTTTCGCTTTGCCGAGGATTCCTTCCGTAACGGGGGATTTTGCGGACTGCAAGCCGTTCGGCGGCAGGGCAGAGTTCGGAGCGATCGCTTTTTTTTCACTTGGGCGCATGTCACGCCTCTTTTGCCCCGATTTCCCCGGTTCTGTGCCGCCCGCCCTTCCGCTAACGGCGGCGGAAAGGTGTTTGCTGTTTTCGGCTGAATGTCCCGAAATTTGCAAATCGGCTGTGCATTGAGTGCTGTCGTGCCGGTTCCTTTGCATTGCATTTTGCTCTTTCGAGAAGGCTGTTGCCCGAATCCGTGCCTTAACGGCTTGATAATCATGCCGCACTGCACCGATGCTGCCTTCCGCGATAAAATCTCCGAAGGAGTTTGCAATTACGGCGGCACGAACGCATGAAAACAAGGCTGTGCCGCTGAACTCATCGGAGTCATCGGAAAACCGAAATGATGCAAAATCTTCTCCGTCAATAAGATAAACGGTAAATCCGCCGCGCGGGGGTTTTTCGCGGAGTTTCAGAACAAAGCGGGTGCTTTTGCCAACTGTTGTAAGCCGAATCGATCCGCTTAAACTTCCGCGTAATGTGATGAATCCTACCATATCGCCGCCCTCCCTTCTGCAAGAATATGCTGTGGGCACGCTAAAGTTGCAAAAATGCGAAAAAATTTTAACAGACATACCCGGGAGCATGTAAAAACTTATATATGAAACAAGGTGCTCACAGGGGACGTTTGCCCTTGTTCATTTCGGTATAGGTATGCTATAATACCATTGGAGGAGTTTGGCTTTGTTATATGAGCTTATAAAACCTTATAGTTCCGTTTCGCTCATCGGCATGTGCAAAAATGCGGGAAAAACAACGGTGCTTAATCGATTGATAAAGGACTGCCGCAGGATGGACGAGAGCATTGCGCTGACATCCATCGGAAGGGACGGGGAGCGAAGCGACCTTGTGACGAACACGAAAAAGCCCGAAATTTTCGTTTACGACGGCACAATTATTGCAACAGCCGAAAAGCTGCTTTTTGCGGGCGGAAATTTGTCCGATTCCGGAAATGATGCGCAAAAGAACGGCATGAACAGCGGTATTTCCCGGGAAATACTGGACACAACAGGAATGCCGACGCCTATGGGAGAGGTCATTATCCTTCGTGCATGCAGTGACGGCTTTATTCAGCTTGCGGGTCCGTCCATGACGGCGCAGCTTGCGCGGCTTAAAAAACGGATGTTTGAGCTCGGCGCGGCAAAAGTCATTATCGACGGTGCGCTGAGCCGGAAATCGCTTGCAATGCCGGCTGTCAGCGATGCGGCAATACTGTGCTCGGGCGCAAGCTATTCCCCGGATATTCGAAAAACTGTTGAAGATACATGCTTTTCGGCGGAGCTTATGATGCTTCCGCAAACGGAGCGGACGGAAGATGTGCGTCAATGCAAACAAAAATACGGCGTGTTTTTCGGCAGCGGGACTCATGGCGGAGAGCAAACGGAGTTTTCGGAGTTTTCCCGCGCGGCGGAACTTGTTCGAAAAGGCGGCGCAGAGGCTGTTTTGATGCGCGGCGGGGTGCCGGATTCGGCGGCAAATGCGCTCATTGCGGCGGGACGTGCGCTGAACGGACTTGAGATTATTTGCGAGGACGGCAGCAGGCTGCTGCTTTCGCATAAAAACTATGAAAAACTTGTTCGTGCAGGTGCAAGATTTACCGTTATGAACAAAACGCGGCTGCTTGCGGTGACGGTCAACCCGTTTTCCGCAAAAGGCAGTCATTACAACAAAACGGAGTTTTACGATGCCATGTGCAGCGGTCTCGGCGGACGCGTGCCGGTGCTTGATGTTGTGAGCGAATTCGGCTGCGAGGCAGCGGAGTAAACCCGTGCGCGTAAAATCGATATTCCTGCGCTTTCACGAATAAATGATAAAAAACAAATTGACATTATAAGACTATGCTTGACAAACAACAGCAGGCAGCGATAGGATTTGCCTACATAATTGAAAATTTGCAGACTTGTTCCCCCTTCGGAGAGGAGCTTGCGCGGCATACCCATGCGTATCCGTGTGAAGAGAATGCGCGGCTTTGCCGCGAACTGGAAAACGTTCGCCTGCTTGCGGAAACGATCCGCAGCGATGCCGCAAGGGAGGCACTGTCCGCCGCCGAGCGTGCGCTCATGCAGCTTAAAGATGTTCGCCGTTCGGTCGCGCGAAGCCGCGAAATGACGCTTACAGACGTTGAATTCTTCGAAATTAAACGTTTTTTGATAAAGCTTGATGCGCTTGCGGAGGCATTTTCGAAGATTCCCTGCGGCGAAAGGCTGAACGAAATCGATATTCACCCTCTGTCGCGCGCGCTTTCAATAGTTGACCCGGACGGAATGCGTGCAATGACTTTTCGCGTGAGCGACAGCGCATCCGCAGAGCTTGCGAAAATTCGGCGCGAGCGCAAACGGGTTGATGCCGAACTGCGCCGAGATCCTGTCGAGGGGCGGGATGGGCTTGAAGCGGAAAGAACTCTGCTTGCCGCAAGGGAGGAGAGCGAAGAACTGCGCATCCGCACGGAGATGACAAAAGCTTTTGCTGAACATTCTCACGAGGCGGAGCAGGTGATAAAAAGCATTGCAAGGTTCGATTTTGCGCTTGCAAAAGCAAGGCTTATGTGCAGCAGGGGCGGCAGCATTCCGAAGGTTTATGCAAACGGGCAGCGGGTTCTTCTTAACGAAATGATTAACCCGCAGACAGCCGATGCACTGCACTCGTCGGGGCGAAAGTTTACCCCGGTCAGCATCGAGCTTTTATCCGGCTCAACCGTTATTACGGGCGCAAACATGGGCGGAAAATCCGTTGCGGTCAAAACGCTTGCGCTGAACGTGCTGCTTGCGCTGTGCGGCTTCCCTGTTTTTTGCGGGGAAGCAGAATTGCCGCATTTTGCCGGCATACACTTGCTCTGTGAGGATATGGAGGACAGCTTGGGCGGACTTTCGAGCTTCGGCGGGGAGATGATTCATTTTGACGGCATTCTTTCCGAAATAAAAACCGAAAGCACTGCACTCGTTCTGCTTGATGAGTTTGCGCGCGGAACGAACCCGCACGAAGGTGCGGCGCTTGTGCGGGCGGCAGTGAAGTATTTCAACAATCGACGCGGCTGTTTTGCGCTGATAACAACGCATTTCGATGATGTTGCGTGCTGTGCGCCCATGCATTATCAGGTCATCGGGCTCAAAAACGTTGAACCTGCCGTGCTCGATGCAGCATTGGCGGGAAACGATGCTTCGAGGGCTTCCGTGCTGCCGAAGCTTATGGACTACGGCTTGTATCGCGTTGCAAGCGATGTGAATCCGCCGCGTGATGCGCTGGCGATTTGCAGAGCAATGCGTGTTTCCGATGAGTTCATGCGCTGTGTAAATGCGGAGGAAACAAAACAGTGAACCCCGTGCCGCGAAGACACGGAACGAGTGCGGCATTAAAAATAAAAATTAAAATGTCTGAAAGGCAGAATACAGGAGGATTTACAATATGAAATCAGGAAACAAAAAACACAATGTGCGCATTGCGGCTCTTATCGCGGCAGTGCTTGCGCTCTGTCTTGCGCTGACAGGCTGCATGATGGGCAGCGGCAAACAGCCGAGTATCAATGCGGAGGACGATTCAACCGTTGCATATGCCGACAGGCAGCTTACCTTTGCGCAAAATGTGCAGTCGATTCAGGTGAACGTCAACACAGCGGTCGGATTCTTCTGCTATGAAGACAATATGTATAAAATTTTGACCGATAAGACCGACAGCGGTTCCGATGCTTTGGATACAGACGCATCGGATGCGACAGACGCACCGAATGTGACAGCCGCACCGGATTTGACAGCCGCTCCGGACGCACCGAAAGCTGACACGGCCGAAGACAACACGGTTAAATATACCGTTGAGCTTTTTGAAAAGGATAAGGACGGAAACCTTTCGGAAACGCCGGCATCTTCAGATAAATTCACTTATGAAATCAACGAAAAAAACGGCTATCTGTTTGTGAAATCCTCCGTTCTCGGCGAGATTCGCATTAATGCATCCTGCGCCAACGGCAGCGAATTGAAAGAGACTGTAAAGCTCAATGTCAACCGCCAATCGGTGAGCCTTTTCGACATTGTGATGTTCGTTATCGGTCTGTATCTGCTCTATTCCGCAATTTCCGGCCGCGGCAGAATCTTTGATGCCGAGTTTGTCAAAGAGGGCATGGAAGCAAAACACAAAAAGGCAATGCGCATAAGCTGCCTTGCAGCGGCTGTCATCATGATTGCGGCGGGCGTTGTTTCCGCTTTGGATGGTTTCGGCAAGCTGCAAACTGTCAGCATGATTCTGTTCGGTCTGCTCTGCGCCGTGTTTGTTGCGGCGATCATCTGGACGGGCAAATACGTTGACAAGAACGCAAAGCGCGAAGCTCAGCAGCAGCCGGGAGGCGGCGTACCCCGCGCACCCAAGGCGGCGTTCGAGTTTGACGATGATGAACCCACAATAGACGACGTTAAAAAGTAATTCGCGGAACAGCTCCGCAATCGATTGAACTTTGAATGAAGGCTGAATCAGGCGGAGCTTTTTGCGGAAGTCCTGCGGATATAAACACAAACAACTTGAATTAAGTGAGGCAAGCAATGGAAAACAACGAGAACATCGCTCTTTCGGAAGAAACGGCAGCTCCCTGCGGTGCAGACACGAAACGCAGCTTCGGAAACATCGTGAAGCATTATGCGGACAGGTACTTTATTAAGGCTCTCGGAGCAATGGCAAAGGGTCTTTTCGCCTCTCTGCTCATCGGCACGATAATTGCGCAATTTGCGCGTATTCCCGCACTTTCGGGCATTCTTGACCCGATTGTGAAGGTTGCACAGAACGGCTTTGTTGTCGGCGGTGCGATCGGCGCGGCGATTGCTGTCGGGCTTGGTGCGAAAGCTCTGACGCTCTGCGCTGCGGTCGTTGCCGGAGCGATAGGTTATACAAGCGGCGCAGGCGGTGCGGGTCCTGTCGGGGCTTATATTGCTGCCGTTATCGGAATCGAAATCGGAAGGCTTGTTGAAGGAAAAACAAAGGTTGATATTCTTCTTGTTCCCATTGCGGTGCTGCTGACGGGCGGCGTTGTGGGCGTGCTTCTCGGGGCACCGCTCGGTGCATTTATGAAGTGGCTCGGTTACATAATCGGCAAAGCAACCTATCTGAACCCGATTCCGATGGGCATCATAGTTTCCGTTGTTATGGGCATCATTCTGACGGCTCCGATTTCAAGTGCCGCAATTGCCTCCATGATATTTGTAACGGCAAATGCCGCACCGGATGTTAAAACCGGGCTTATGCTTGCAGCGGGTGCCGCAACGATCGGCTGCTCATGCCAGATGGTCGGTTTTGCTGTTTCAAGCTTCCGCGAAAACCGCTGGGGCGGCATTGTTTCTCAGGGACTCGGCACATCAATGCTTCAGGTGCCGAATATATTACGTCATCCTGCAATCCTTGTTCCGCCGACGCTTGCAAGCGCGATCCTCGGACCGTTCGGAACAACGGTGTTCCAGATGCTGAACGAGGGCATTTCGGGCGGCATGGGTACCTGCGGATTTGTGGGTCAGATAGGAACATTTACGACAATGCTTCAAAACGGCAGCGAGTGGTGGTCGATACTGCTTCGCGTGCTGCTGCTGCATATTGCTGCTCCCGCTGCGCTTTCTCTGCTTTTCAGCGAAATAATGCGCAGGCTCGGGTGGATAAAACAGAACGATATGCTGCTTGACTGAGCTGTGCGGCAGCAAAACTTTTTTAAGTTTTTCTTGAAAGGAAATGAGAACATGGAAAAATTCTATTTATATAACACTCTCACAAAGCGCGTGGACGAGTTTGTGCCGCGCGAGGCGGGCAAGGTCAGCATGTATACCTGCGGCCCGACCGTTTATCATTTTGCGCATATCGGCAACCTCCGCTCCTATATCATGGAGGATGTGCTCGAAAAATTCCTGCGCTATATCGGCTATGATGTGAAGCGTGTGATGAACATAACGGACGTGGGGCATCTGTCAAGCGACGGTGACACCGGCGAAGACAAGATGGTCTCCGGTGCGAAGCGCGAGGGCAAAACCGTTATGGAGCTTGCAAAATTCTATGAGAATGCGTTCTTTGACGATTGCCGCAAACTGAACATCAAAACTCCCGATGTTGTTGAACCTGCGACGAACTGCATTGCCGAATACATAAAACTTATCGAAAAGCTGTTTGAGAACGGCTATGCATACGAAGCGGGCGGAAATATCTATTTTGACACCTCCAAACTCAAGGATTATTATCAGCTCACGGGGCATTCGTCGGATGACTTGCTTGTGGGTGTGCGCAGCGATGTTGAAGAGGACGGAAACAAGCGCAACAAGTCAGACTTTGTGCTTTGGTTCACAAAATCCAAATTCGATTCTCAGGAATTGAAATGGGACAGCCCGTGGGGCGTCGGCTATCCCGGCTGGCATATCGAGTGCTCTGCAATCAGCATGAAGCATCTCGGCGAGTATCTCGACCTGCATTGCGGCGGTGTGGACAATATTTTCCCGCATCACACAAACGAAATTGCGCAGAGTGAAGCGGCCGTCGGGCATCCGTGGTGCAGCCACTGGTTCCATGTTCAGCACCTGAATGACCGTGAGGGCAAAATGAGCAAGTCGAAGGGCAATATCCTGACGGTTTCCGTTTTGCAGGAAAAGGGTTATGACCCTCTTGTATACAGAATGTTCTGCCTGCAAAGCCACTACAGAAAGCCGCTTGAATTCAGCTACGATACGCTGGATAATTCAAAAGCTGCTTACGAAAGGCTGCTCAACCGCATTGCGGGCATACCTCAAGAGGGCGAAACGAATGCGGCACAGTTTGAAGATTACCGCCGCCGCTTTATCGAAAAAGTGGGCAACGATTTGAACACTTCACTCGGTCTGACGGTGCTTTACGATCTTCTGAAGGATTCGGATGTGAACGGCGCGACAAAACGCGCAATTATTGCGGATTTTGACAGGGTGCTTTCACTTAATCTGCTTTCGGGCGGCACGAACACTGCGGAAGAGCATTCGGATGAGTTTGTTCGGTATGTTGAAGGACTCATTCGCGAACGCGCAGAGGCAAAAAAGAACAAAAACTATGCCCGTGCGGACGAAATTCGTGCGGAGCTTGCAGAAAAAGGCGTTACGCTTAAGGATTCGAAGGAAGGCACAAGCTGGACAAAGGCATAAATCCGGGAAGAACCGCAAAGCGGAGGGGCAATAATCTTTGCTCCCCCGCCGAAATTTATTCGGAGTGTTTGTTCCCAAATATTGAACTTAACAAAAAACTAACGAAACATAATAAAAAATAATGAAACATAACGAAATATAACGAAGAAAGGTGTGATATTATGAGAAAATGCGCTGTCGGCGGTCAGGCCGTTATGGAAGGCGTTATGATGAAATCCGACAAGGGTATTGCAATGGCAGTGCGCCGCGCGGACGGAAAAATTGTTGCAAGTTACAAAAACCAGGTTTCAAAAGCGCAGAAGGGCACTTTTTGGGGGCTGCCTATAATTCGCGGAGTTGTTGCGCTTGTTGAATCGCTCACGACAGGCATGTCCACAACGATGGATTCCGCAAAAATGTACGGCGAAGATGCGTTTGCGGATGAGGAACCGACAAAATTCGAAAAATGGCTTGCAAAAACTTTCGGAAAATCCGTTGAAAACATCGCAATAACAGTTGCGCTTGTGCTTGGCGTTGCGCTTGCTGTCGGGCTTTTTGTGCTTCTTCCGCAGTTGATTTCGTCGATGATTTTCGGGCAGACAAAGAGCCTTTGGCGTTCGCTCGTCGAGGGTTTTTTGCGCGTGGGAATTTATATCGGTTATCTTTTCGGCTGTTCCTGCATAAAAGACATGAAGCGGCTTTTTATGTATCACGGTGCGGAGCATAAAACAATTGCCTGCTATGAAGCGGAGGATGAACTTGTTCCCGCCCGCGCGAAAAAATACAGCCGGCTGCATCCGCGCTGCGGAACGAATTATCTTTTCCTTGTGATGGCGATATCGATTCTGTTTCTTACCGTTATCGATGCCGTGTTCATCTACGGATTCAAATTTGAAATTCAGAACAGCATTCTTGAATTCCTTTTCCGCTTCGGCGTCCGCATAATCTGCATTCCGCTCATTGCGGGCATAAGCTATGAAGTGCTGCGTGCGGCGGCAAAGAGTGACGGCTGGTTTGCAAAAGTTGTTCGCGCTCCCGGCATGGGCTTGCAGCTTATCACAACGAAAGAACCCACCGAGGATATGCTTGAGGTTGCAATTGCGGCATTTTATATTGCAATGGGTGAAAGAAGCTGCGATTACTATAATAAACTTGCGGATGAACCCGAAAACCCGCAACCCGCCGACACAGCGGAGCCGCACGAAAACGCAGAGGCGGCAGCCGAAAAAGCTGAATGCACCGAAAATGCGGAACCTGAAGCAAAAGCGGAAACGGCGGCCGAGGCGCAATGACAATTCGCGATGCCGTTGCACTTGCCCGAAAGGAGCTCATTGAAACGAGCCTTGAAGATGCGGAGTTTGAAGCGCGCCAGCTTGCGGCATTTTGTCTCGGAAAACGCAGATTGTACACGTTTGAGTTTGCGGATGAAATGCCGGGCGATGCGCTGAAAAAGCTTCAAAGCTGCATAATGCGCAGAAAAAATCATGAGCCGCTGCAATACATAATCGGCGAGTGGGAGTTCATGGGACTGCCGTTCACGGTGAACGAAAACGTGCTGATTCCGCGTGCGGACACGGAAACGCTTGCCGAAGCAGCGGAAAAAATCATTGCGGAACGAAGGAACACAACTGCACCCGTAAAATTTCTTTTGGATGTCTGCACGGGCAGCGGCTGCATAGGAATTTCAATTGCCAAGCGGACGGGAGTTCCCGCGCTGCTTTGCGACATAAGCCCCGAGGCTGTTTCCGTTGCGGAAAAAAACATTCAATTAAACGGCGTTGGGGAGCTTTGCATGTGCAGACAGGGCGACCTTTTCGAGGCCGCGCTGCCCTTTGCAAAAGAGCGGGCAAGCGGGTTCGATATTATAACAATAAATCCGCCTTATATATGCACCGATGTTATTCACTCGCTTCAGCCGGAGGTTTTGTGCGAACCGATGATTGCACTTGACGGCGGTGCGGACGGCTTGGAGTTTTACAGGCGCATTCGGAAGGGTTATTCATGTCTTTTGAACCCCGGCGGCGTGCTGCTGCTTGAAACAGGCTTCGATCAGGGCGCGGCGGTTTCAGAGCTTTTTGCGAATGACGGAGCTGTTTCCGTGCTTTCGGACATTTGCGGAAACGATCGCGTGGTGGTTGTTGAAAAAAGATTGAATCGGGGTTGAACAATTGCCCAAACATATGAAAGATAACAGGATATGCTGAACAGACTTAAACAGATGAAGCTGCATTATGAGCAGCTTGCGGAAAAAATCGCCTCCCCGGAGGTCATGGCGGATATGAACGCATGGCGTGAGCTGGTCAAAGAGCATTCAACGCTTGAACCGATAATTACCGCTTACGATGAATACCTTGAAACGGAACGCGGCATTGCGGATTGCAGGGCGATACTCGATTCGGAAGAAACCGAGCAGGAGATGCGGACCCTTGCGGAAGAGGAGCTTGCGGAGCTTTCCCATAAAGCGGCGCAGCAGCAGGAGGATCTTAAAATTCTTTTGCTTCCGAAGGATAAAAACGATGAACGAAACGTTATTATGGAAATACGCGCGGGCACGGGCGGGGATGAGGCGGCACTGTTCGGCGCCGTGCTGATGCGGATGTATCAACGCTATGCCGAGCGGCATAATTTCAAATACGAGCTCATCGATATTGCCGAAACGGAAATGGGCGGGATTAAGGAAGCCACGTTCAGCCTCAACGGCCGCGGTGCATATTCCCGAATGAAATACGAGAGCGGAGTGCACAGGGTTCAGCGAGTGCCCGAAACGGAGACTCAGGGGCGGATCCACACAAGCGCGGCAACGGTTGCGGTGCTTCCCGAGGCGGAGGATATTGACGTTGAAATCAATCCCGGAGATTTGCGCATAGACACGTACCGTTCAAGCGGCGCAGGCGGGCAGCATGTTAACAAAACGGAGAGCGCGATAAGAATAACGCATCTTCCGACGGGACTTGTTGTTCAAAGCCAGGATGAGCGCAGCCAGGGCCGCAATAAAGAACAGGCAATGAAGGTGCTTAAAAGCCGCCTTTATGAAATGTATCGCGCGGAAGCCGCGGCAAAAGAAGCATCGGCGCGCAAAAGTCAAGTCGGTTCCGGCGACAGAAGCGAAAGAATCCGAACCTACAACTTTCCGCAGGGACGCGTTACGGACCACAGAATCGGCATGACAATTTATAAACTGCCGCAGTTTATCGACGGCGATATGGATGAAATTATCGAAGGACTGATTCTTGCCGAACGCACAAAGCAGCTTGCAGGTGAGGATGCGGAGTGAGTCGGGTCGGAAAGACAATAAACCGCTGAAAACTGATACGGATATAATTTAAACATCGACCGTTCCGATTTTTGGAACGGTCGATGTTCTTGTTTAATACAATTTGAACACAATAACGAATGCATTCCGAAACACGGGGTGCATTCGGCACCGACTTATGCCATGGGCTTCAGTTCGGGGGAAATGATAAGGGTTGCTTCGGTTGCTTCCTGAATCTGCTCAACGGTGAATTCGGGGTTGTATTCGGTAAGCAGCAAACCTTCGGGAGTTACGAGCATAACGCCCATCTCGGTGATGATCTTTGTGATGCACTTAACTGCGGTGTAGGGCAGTTTGCATTTTTTAAGGATTTTGGGCTTGCCCTTTGCGGTGTGTTCCATTGCAACGATAACGTTCTTTGCACCGACGAGCAAATCCATTGCGCCGCCCATGCCGGGCATTTTTTTGCCGGGAATGATCCAGTTTGCAAGGGAACCCTCTTCGTCAACTTCGAGACCGCCGAGAATTGTTGCATCAACATGACCGCCGCGAATGAGTGCGAAAGAGGAGGCACTGTCGATGAAGCATGCGCCGGGTGCTGCTGCGGAGGGGCTGCCGCCTGCATCAACAACGTGGAACGGATCGCGGTTTTCGTCCGTTACGGGGCCGGTGCCGATGGTGCCGTTCTCGCTCTGAAGGATAACGTGAACGTTTTCGGGAAGATATGCGGGAACGAGGGTGGGAAGACCGATGCCGAGGTTGACAACATCGCCGTCTTTAAGTTCTTTTGCAACACGCGCTGCGATGAACGCCTTTATCTGAGCCTTATCCATTAAAGTTTGCCTCCTTCAACAACATAGTCAACAAATACGCCGTAAGTGCGGACGTTTTCGGGTTCGATTTCGCCGATTTCAACGATCTCTTCGGCTTCGGCAATAACCGTGTCTGCCGCGGTTGCCATAACAAGGTTAAAGTTGCTGGTGTTGCCCTTGTACCAAACGTTGCCCGCCTTGTCGATTTTTGCACCGCAAATAACGGCAAAATCGGCATGGATGGGTTTCATGAGCAAATAATCACGGCCGTCAATCGTCTGTTTGCCGAGGCAATAGGGGCTGTCTTCAACGATGGTGCCGACGCCTGCGGGGGTGAGAACACCGCCGAGACCGCCGCCGCCCGCACGAATCATTTCGGCAAGGGAACCCTGCGGAATGAGCTGCACTTCGAGAGTGCCGTCAACCATGGACTGGGTCGCAACCTCGGGATTGAGGCCGACATGGGTTGCGATGAGCTTTTTAATCTGCTTGTTGTGAACGAGCTTTGCAACGCCGTAGTAATCCTCACCCATGGGGCCGCCGGGCATTGATGCATCGTTGCTGATCATGGTCAGATCCTTAACGCCGCTCTTTGAGAGAGCATCGATGAATTTGTGGGCGTTGCCGCAGCCCATAAAGCCGCCGAACATAACGGTTGCGCCGTCGGGGATAAGCTTTACGGCTTCTTCCACAGTAATGAATTTAGGCATACTTTCTCTCCTTTTGATACTGACCCGAAAAGGGTCGGATTTTTGAAATCATTTAAACAGAAACGGCGGAGCAAACGGGGTTTGCGTCGCAGCTCCTCCGTTCAACTGTAAGTATATACCTGTCGGAGGAAAAAATCAAGCAAAGTTTCCGCAAAACTTCGATTATGCGGGGACAGCGGGCAGATATGCGGGGACAGCGGGCAGGTATATCCGAATGCAGTGAATCCTGCTTAAGCTTTTCCCTGCGCCGCATATGCCGCGCGGGGGACTTTATACATCAGTCTTCATTTTCGCCGTTCGGCAGCGGCGGAATGCTGAGCTTTGTTTTTGCTTCTCCGCGCTTCAGCTCCGCCATGATGCCGCGAAGCTTTTCGTTCACGCTTTCAACCTCTGCTTCAAGCTCCCGCGCCGTCATGCGCAAAGTGCCGGTGCGCGTGCTTGCAAGCTGAATCATTCCGTCGCCCGTTGCAACGCGAACGGAGTAGTTTTTTCCGATTTCGAATATCAGCCGCTCGATGAACATATCGGCCGTTTCGTTTTCCTTTGTGTATGCAACGCGCAGAGAATGATAATTGAAACGCTCTCCGGCATTGCCCTTCAGTTTATAGCCGTCAAAAACGAGTATGACCTCGTTCTTTTTGTATGCGCAATAGTTGCTGAGGATGTCCATCAGCTTTTTTCGCGCGGCGGCGATATCGCTTTTTGCAAGCTTACTCAGCCCTTCCCATGCGAATATGATGTTATATCCGTCAACGATGAGGTAATCCTTCTTTTTGGGTTCGGCAGGCTCGGAGCTTTTAAATTTTGAATCCGAATCGCCGTTTTGCGCGGGGCGTTTGTACTCCGGCCGCTTAATCGGGCCGAATTCACGGAGCATAATGGCTTCAAGCTCCTTTTCGTCAACGTTCAAATTGCGGGAAAGCACTTTCGGGTTTACGGCACGGTGATTATCCGATTCGTGCGGCACGGAGTCGCTCGGGCGCGGAGTGCCTGTAAGGTTCAGCCCGGTATCAATATGCATATAGTTCCGAACGTCATTCCATTTAACAATGACTCCTGCGCCGTGGGAGCAGAAAACGGAATCGGGAGTGTTTTCAAGGTCACGCTCCGGGTCATAGGCGAATTGCGCGATTACGCTTTCGGCATTTCGGCATTGCCCGTAGTGCGAAAATTCACAGCCGAGCCGCCCTCTGCCGCGTGTGTATGCCGCAAGCTCACGCGTGTAGCCGCGCATGGCGGAGACGGGCGCAGTGCCGCAGAATGCGCAGCTTTCGCAGTCGGCGCCTTCTTCGGGCGCGGAAAAACTGCCGCCCATGCCGCGAATGTCGTTTATTGCTCTGCCGAGGTTTTCACGCGGGAGTTCAAGTCGGAACGAGTAGAAAGGCTCCAACAGGATGTTTTGCGCGCACATCAATCCCTGCCGTACGGCGCGATAGGTTGCCTGTCGGAAATCGCCGCCTTCGGTATGGTGCAGGCTCGCCCGCCCCGCAACGAGGGTCAGCTTCATATCCGTTATCGGTGAACCTGTCAGCACACCGAGATGAATTTTTTCGCGGAGATGCGCCAGCACAAGCCTTTGAATATCCGAATCGAGTGAATTAGGCGCACATGCGGAGGCGAAAACGAGCCCGCTCCCCGCGGGCAGCGGCTCCAACAGCAGATGAACTTCCGCGTAATGCCGCAGCGGTTCAAAATGCCCGACACCTTCAACAGGGGCAAGAATCGTTTCGCGGTATAAAATTCGCCCGTCATCAACCGAAATTTCAACGCCAAACCGCTCCGAAATAAGCTTTTTCAGAATTTCAATCTGCATTTCGCCCATCAGCCTTGCCTGAAGTTCGTGCACATTATCGGTTTTGTCGAGTTTCAGCGTCGGGTCCTCATCCTCCAGCCGTTTGAGTTTCGGAAGGAATGTTCGCGCATCGCAATCGGAGGGAAGAAGGATTCGATAGCTCAGAACAGGTTCAAGCAGCGGAGGAAGTGCGGAATCCTCATCGCCCAAGCCCTGCCCGGGGTACGTTGCGGAAAGTCCGGAAACGGCCGCAAGATCGCCGCATTCGGCGCGTTCGGTTTGAGTGAATTTTGCACCGGAACAGAACACTATGCGGGCAACTTTTTCGGTCAGCCGTTCGCCGTTTCGCGCGGTATAGGCAACGGCAGTGCGCGGGGACAGACTTCCGCCCGTGAGGCGGATATGTGTCAGGCGCGTTCCCTGCGGGTCGTATGTGATTTTATAAACTCTTGCCGCAAAATCTTTTTTAAACCCGCGCTCGCGGGAATAATGCGAAAGGCAGGCGATAAAGTCGGAAACACCGTCCGTTTTCAGTGCCGAACCGAAAAAACAGGGAAAAATCCTCCGTTCCGAAATTGCGGCGGCAATGTCCGCATCGACAATTCGTTTCGCGGAATGCTTTTCAAAAAGCTCATCATCGGCAAGAGCAAGATTTTCAAAGAAAGCTTCGCTTTTGCAGAATTCGGAGTCTGTACCTTCGCAGGGTTCAAATGCAATGCATCTTTCCGAAAGCCGCCGCTGAATCTCTTCGATAAGTTCGCTGCGGTTTCGCGGCATTATGTCTGTTTTATTGATGAAAATGAATGTCGGAATGCTGTATCTGCGCAAAAGCCGCCAAAGGGTTTCGGTATGGGACTGAACTCCGTCGGTGCCGCTTACAACAAGCACCGCGTAATCAAGTACGCTCAGCGCGCGTTCTGCTTCGGCAGAAAAATCAACATGCCCGGGCGTGTCAACCACAGTGAACTCTGTATTATTATAATTGAATTTTGCCTGCTTTGAAAATATCGTTATTCCGCGCGCCTTTTCAAGCGTGTGCGTGTCGAGGTATGCATCACCCCTGTCGACCCTGCCGCGCTTTCTTATCGCGCCGCTGAGGTAGAGCAGTGCTTCGCATAGTGTTGTTTTGCCTGCGTCAACATGCGCAAGAATTCCGATTGCAAGCTTTTTCATAAATATCCTGCCTGTTTCACCGCAAATGCGGACGAACTTCGTTTTAAGGTAATTATAACAGGAACGGAAGGGAAAACAAAGATATATTTAAAACCCGAAGACGGAAAACAAAATGCGGACAGGTGCGGAAGCTTAATGCTTTTAATAATACCGAATCCTGCATTTTTCTGCATTGACACGGCCTCCGGTGAATGTTATAATAGGCTGTCAATTGATTTTTTGCGATGAATGGGCAAAAACCGCGCTCAACGGAGCACAGAGAGTCTGCATTAGGTGCGAGCAGATGTCCGCGTTCGGTTATCCCGCCCATGAGCACGGAAAAGTAAAGTGCATTGAGCCGTTTGCGGCTTGCAGTGTTCCGCAATTTTCCGCGCAGAAGTGCGTTACAACTTTCGAGGCGGAGTGGCTGCCATTTCGCGAAATAAGGTGGTACAGTGCTTAACGCGCCCTTGTGAATTTTTTCGCACGGGTGCTTTTTTTTAGCAAAAGTCAGATGCTTTTATTATTCTTAACGGAAATATTAATAACAACGGAGGAAATATTTCAATGGCAAAACAAAAAGAAGAATTCGTTACGCATATCGCGTCCCGAACCGAAGATTTTCCGCAGTGGTACACGGACATCATTCTGAAGTCCGACATGGTTGACTATTCCGAGGTTAAGGGCTGCATGGTCATAAAACCCTACGGTTACGCCGTGTGGGAGCTTATGCAGCATGAACTTGATACGAGGTTTAAGGCGACAGGGCATAAAAACGCGTATTTCCCGCTGTTCATCCCCGAACACCTGCTCCAAAAAGAGAAAGACCATGTTGAAGGCTTTGCGCCCGAGGTTGCATGGGTCACTCAGGGCGGTGAAGAAAAGCTTGCGGAGCGTCTCTGCGTTCGCCCCACGAGTGAGACTATCATATGCTCAATGTATTCAAAATGGATCCAGTCCTACCGTGATTTACCTCTGCTCTATAACCAGTGGGCAAACGTTGTAAGATGGGAAAAGAACACCCGCCCCTTCCTGCGCACGAGCGAATTCCTCTGGCAGGAGGGCCACACCGCGCACGCAACCGCCGAGGAAGCACAGGAAGAAACCGAGCGTATGCTTGAAGTTTACCGTGACTTTATGGAGAACGTGCTTGCAATTCCCGTTATCTGCGGCAGAAAGAGCGAAAAAGAGAAATTTGCGGGAGCGGAAGCAACCTATACCCTTGAGGCGATGATGCAGGACGGAAAAGCTTTGCAGATGGGAACGAGTCATAATCTCGGCGACCATTTTGCAAAGGCATATGACATCACTTATCTCAGCCGCGAGGGCAGGCATGAATACTGCTTCACAACGAGCTGGGGCGTCAGCACCCGCATGATCGGCGGCCTTATCATGACTCACGGCGACGACCGCGGGCTTATGTTCCCGCCGCGCATTGCGCCCGTGCAGCTCATCATACTGCCCATTGCACAGCATAAGCCCGGCGTTCTCGACAAGGCATATGAGCTGAAGAAAATGCTTTCCAATGCAGGTATTCGCGTTGAACTCGACGACAGCGACCAGAGCGCGGGTTGGAAGTTCAACCAGTGGGAGATGAAGGGCGTACCCGTTCGTCTTGAAATCGGTCCGAAGGACATCGAAAACAATCAGGTTGTTCTTGTTCGCCGTGATACGCACGAAAAACTCTTCGTTTCCATCGACGGCCTTGCAGACACGCTCAAACAGCTGTTTGATACCGTGCAGAACGATATGTATAACCGCGCAAAAGAAAATCGTATTGCGCATACTGTCGTTGCAAAGAATATGGACGAGCTTAATGCGGGTGTTCAAAATGGATTTGTAAATGCAATGTGGTGCGGTGACCGTGCATGTGAGGATAAGATTAAGGAAATGACAGGCGCAACCACCCGCTGCATGCCCTTTGATGCCGACGATATCGGCAGCGATACCTGTGTTTGCTGCGGCAAAAAAGCAAAGGCAATGACATATTTTGCAAAGAGCTATTAAGAGCTGCCAATCTGAAAAAAAGTGAAGTCGAGACGTTTTTTTCAAAAACCGAAATCGACCGAGCAGATTAATTAAGCCCCCGGCAATTTGTCGGGGGCTTGCGCGGTACATCGGCGAAGCCGATGGAGACTGTGCGGTCAAGGCTTTACCGCTTTCCGCCTTTTTTCTCGCCTTCACGGCGTATGGTGCCGATCAATTTGTCGCTGCGAGTATCTCGCCCGTCTTTGTTTCGGATTGTGCCCGGGGGCAGGCCGTTCTTTTTTTCAAATGTGCCGACAGTGCAGTCGCTGCGCGTTTGTCTTGCCATGGAGAACCTCCTTTCTAAAACATTGAAGTGGACAGAATCAGAATTGAACGGATATTGTCGGTTCGCTGATTTGACGGTAGTTCTCATCTTGAATGACAAGCTCAAATTCCAGCCCTGTAATTTCGGAAAAGTCGCTGATATCGAGCTCATTGGTGATTTCGATGTCAAGAAGCGCAAATTCTCCGTTCAGGAGGATTTGCGAGTTGCCATAGGCACCTGACAGTAATTCGTTTATCGAGACATACTCACCCTCAAAACCAACAATTAGTCCTTCTTCCCCTGTGTTTTCGACTATAAACAAGGCACTGATACGATCGGTTAATCCGTACGGATCTTTAGCGAACCCCTTGAACACAAGACGAATCCCATAATCGTTATATGCTTCGATTCCTGTGTTATCGAATGAAGCGGAAGCATCGGAAACGTTTACGTTGACACGCTCCTTGTCTATGACATCATAAATAGTATTTTCGAGGATAAGATCAAACGAAACGGAGCCGATTTCGGTGATGCCGAGAACACCGCGGTATTCCTCTTCGTGCCAGGGGCTGAGATTTACAGTAACGGCACGATGCGTTGACGGACGGATCGGTTCCGACTCCGCCAGGTAGCTGCTGTTGATAACAAGTCCGTTCAGAGCAACGCGGTTAATATTTATGAGAATTGTATCGCGCGAATCATTTACAAATTCAAGATACAACATCATTCCATTATCTTCGGAAATCATTGTCTGTGAAACGAGGCGGATTCCGGAAGAGTTATAAAGTTCCTCGGTGCCGAAAAAATCAACGCTGTAGTCGAGTTCGTTCTTTGCAGCATTGCTTGTTACAGTATCTTGAAAGCCGTTGGGGTTGAACGTGTATGAGTCGAAAGCGGAAGTTTTGAGAATAACGAGATCGGTTTCCGCTTTAAAATCGGAGTAATCTTCAACGGTGAATTGAAGCCCCAACTCAGCAAGTTCATAAATTCCGTGCAGTCTCATTTCATTGTAGCTGATATACATTTCTCCGTCAGCTTTCTCACCGGCGGCAACGTCACAGTTCAGATTTCCTCCGTACAGCATGTACCCGTTCACCGAGGTGCTATTAACGGATGAGAAACTGAGCTCTTCATCACGATTGTTTTCAAGCAGCAAGTTGAGAGTTACTCCGCTGTCTTCGTAGGTGAGATCCTTTGCCGTGATTACAATACCGTTATCATTATAGAGTACGGTTTCCTCGATGGTCGCAGTTTTCTTGAATTCATCGAATTTAGCATCGGCAGGATCTTCCGTTTCCTGCGGTTCACCGGTTCGTTCGGGGTCTTTGGTGGGATCGGGATCTTTGGTTGTCTGCTCTTGCTTCTTGCCGTCATCAGGATCGCCGTCGTGTATGTTTATGACACACGCGGCAAGGCTGAGCATCATTAAAAGTGCCAGCAGCATTGCGAGAGTTTTTTTAAGCATGGTTAATTCCTCCGTTCAATGGGTACTTCTCAAGAGTAGTTGCAGTTCGTTCCCTGCGTCCGTGATTTGCGGTATGAAACTGCGTAGATCGCGGACTCACGGGCGTTTGGGTGTGATAATGCCGGCATGGTTCGGTTCAATGGCATCGGACAAATCTTTGCTTTTGAATTCAACCGTTACTGCGGCAAAATCGGATTGTTTGGCAAACATCGTTATGCAATCGGTTAAACTGCTGCAGACCAATCAACGGTTTTCTTGACCGAAATGCGTTCCCCCCCTTTCGGATTTAAACTGCGAGCGACTAAAGCTCGGCATAAATATATATATTTCCACAGCAATCCTAACATAATAATTGTACAATAAAAAACAAGTTAAGTCAAGCACTTTAACCTCGTCCCGAGCACTGCGGCTGTTCCTGCCGTCCGAAATACCGAATCGTTCAGGCAAATCGGCTGCTGCATTTATCGGAAAGGCAGCTCGTTTTTTTACAATTAATCCGCTTTTCGTTGGGTTTTATGCAAATTAATTATGCGCGAATGCAGCAAACCGGACAACCCTTCTTGAGTTGCCCGGTTTTGTTTTGGGACTTATGCAGCAGCCACTTTTGCATTACATCGTCAAGCCGATGTGATGCGGACGACGGGGTGAACCCGATGGAGACTGTGCGGTTAATGCTTTACCGCTTTTTGCCTTTTTTCTCGGCTTCACGGCGTACTGCGCCGATCGTTTTGTCGCTGCGCGTTTGCCTTGCCACTGAAATGTGCAGAATCAGAAATGAACGGTTATTGTCGGTTCGCTGACTTGACTGTAGTCCTTATCTCGAATGTCAAGCTCAAATTCCAGCTCTGTAATATCGGAGAAATCATCAATATCGAGCTCATCGGTGATTTCGATATCAAGAATTGTGAATTCGCCGTCCAGGAGGGTTTGTGAATAACAAATGAAGTCAGTCATAAACCCGTTTATCGAGAGTGAATCATAATCAACATTAACATATCGTTCTTCCCCGGCTGAATTCTCAACAATAAACAAGGCATGGATATCATCGCTGTATTCGGACGGATCTTCAATGAAACCCTTGAACACAAGACACATTCCGTCATTGTTATATGCTTCGATCCCTGTTTTATCAAACGGAGCGGAAGAATCGGAGACATTTACGCTGACACGTTTGCCTCCTTCTATGACATCAAAATCCATGTTTTTGAGGACAACATCAAACGAGACAGAGCCGATTTCGGTGATTCCTAAGGCTTCACGGTATTCATTCTCAATGGCCGATTCGAGATCTATTGCAATAACACGATGGGTTGATGGGCTGAGCATTTCCCTTGTCCAGCAGCCGCTGTTAAGAACAAGTCCGTTCTCGGCTATCCGATCGATACTTACGACAACCGGTTCACTTGAATCATTTGCGAATTCGAGGAAAAGCTGTTGCCCGTCATCCGTGGTGACCATCGTCTGTGAAACGAGGATGATTCCGGAGGAGTTATAAAGTTCCTTGGTGTCGAAAAAGTCAACGCTGTATTCGAATTCGCCTTTTGCAGCATCACTTGTTACAGCATCTTGAAAGCCTTTGGGATTGAACGTGTATGAATCGAAGGCAGAAGTTTTGAGAATGATGGAATCAGTGCTCAACTCAAAATCGTCATCACCTGCAACGGTGAATTGAAGACCTAATTCGGCAAGTTCGTAAATTCCGTGCAGTCTCATTTCATTGTAGGTGAAATACATTTCTTCGTTAGCTTTCTTGCCGGAAGCAACGTCACAGTACAGATTCCCGACGGACAGCATGTATCCGTTCACTGAGTTGCACGAACCGGACGAGAACTTGAGATCCTCATCACGATTGTTTTCAAGCTGCACGTTGAGAGTCACTCCGCTGTATTCATAGGTGAGATCCTTTGCCGTGATAACAATGTCCTTGTCATCATAAAGTATGGTTTCTTCGATTGTGGCAGTTTGCTTGAATTCATCGAATTTATCGCGTTCCGGTTCCTCCGTCTCTTCCGGCTCCTCTGTTTCCTTCGGTTCCTCGGTCACCCGCTCCTGTTTTTTTCCGTCATCGGGTTCGGCGTCGTTGTCTGTGGGTTTGTTTCCGCCGCAGGCGGTAAGGCTGAGCATCATTACAAATGCCAGCAGCATTGCGAGAATTTTCTTTAACATGATTAATTTCCTCCGTTTAATTGATATGTTTTAATGATGTTTGAGGCTGCGTTCCCCGGCATTCGTGATTTGCTGCACGAGTCGGTTCGGAACGCAGCTGCATGGTCGTTTGCGTGTGATAACGCTGACAGGATTCAGTTCAATGTCAGCAGTTTTGCCTGTACACGGGCGTTAACCTGAATGAGATATGCCGCATCGGCATCGGAAAGCTCTTCACTTTCATACTCAGCCATTGCCGCGGCAAATTCGGAGTATTGGGTCATCATCTTTGTGTAGTCGGCAAGCATGGATACGGGTTTGCCCTCTTCTTCGTACTTCTTAATAAATGTTACGTATTCATCGATGAAAGCTTCATACTCGTCCATTGCAGCTTTAAAATCCGGGTCAACACCGTCGGAAGCATCCGGTTTTTCCGTAGGCTTGCTGCTGTCCTTATCATCCTTGCCGGATTGCTCCGTTTTATCGGAAGTACGCGGCTTTTCGGTTCGGACAGTCTCGGTTTGTGCGCTGTTCGATGATCCCGAAGGCTCAGAGTCCTTTTGGGACTTCGACACGCATAAAACGATAACGCAGACAACAACGGCGGCAGCAATGACAAGCACTGCAAGGAACTTGAAGAATCCTTTAAAAAATCCACTCATTATTATTCTCCTTTCTCGGATTCATCGGCGGCACCGGCAAAATTTGCTGCGGCACTGCCGTCGACTATGTGCAGTTTTTTCATTTTTGCCCTCTCGGCAAGCGTCAGTATTGAGCCGAACATTTCGGCTGCCATTCCGATGAACGCAAACCAACATGCGCAGCCGAGCTTATAGCTGCTGCTTTCGGAAAATGTACCGCGAAGGTCAAAATCCTTCAGAATCAGCAGAAACGTGCCGAGCGCAAGCATTGTGAACACGATTGCGGGTATCGGCTTTTTAAGCACGGCGAACAGAAGCGTCAGTAAAGCGAATACAGCGGCAGCGATAATGGTACCCATTGAAAAGCTGCTGTCTAAATTGCCCGCTTTGCCGAATGCGCGTGCAAGTTCAATCAGCGAAAGATTGATTGCATCTCTGCGGGTCATGTTGAGTTCCTCATCGTAAACCCTGTCCGGCGCTGCGGACAGCCATTCACGATATTCCTTCCTTGCCGTTCCGAACGGCAAAAGGAACGATGCAGCGAGTATGAGCGCACCCAAAAGCATAGCAATAAAAGGCAAACTGCCCTTTAAACGACAATTGCCGCAGGCACTCTCAACGGTTCTCTTGGTCAAAATGTGTTCCCCCTTTCGGATTTAAGGTGCGAGTAATCAAAACCCTGCTTCAAAAGGTGTACTTTTTGAGAGAGAATATTTCGATAATATTCGGTTGTCAATTTATCAGGTCGGGAGAAGTGAAACTGAAAAAATTCACTGAAACGGTGTCGAAATGCTTGACTTAACTTGTTTATGGTTGTATAATCGTTATATCGGAACCGCTGTCGGAAAGTACACTTTTTGATAAAGGTTCCTTTTTCGTTGTGAATTCATTACGAATCGTCGCGGGGTTCTTCGGACTCGCTCCGAAAGTCGCGCAGACGCCGATAGAACGTTGCCTGACTCATGCCGCACATTCGAAGAACAGCTTCAAATGACAGATCCTTGCTTTCCCAACGCAGCACGAGTTCTCCGAAATCATCCGGGAGGGGTTTTTCCGGCCTTCCGAACCGAACCCCGCGCTGCTTTGCGGCGGCGATACCCTGCGCCTGCCTCTTTTTGATGTTTTCACGTTCGCTTTGTGCAACGAATGAAAGAATTTGAAGCACGAGATCCGCAATGAACGTTCCCATAAGATCCTTGCCCTGCCGCGTGTCCAGCAGCGGCATGTCAATAACGCAGATGTCAACACATTTTTCCTTTGTCAAAATGCGCCATTGCCGCCCGATTTCCTCGTAATCCCTGCCGAGTCGGTCGATGCTCAGCACATACAGCAGGTCACCGGGGCGAAGCTTTTTCACAAGCCGCCTGTATTGCGGTCGATTGAAATCCTTGCCGGACTGTTTATCCGTGAAAATGCATTCGGGCGGAATGCCGAGTTCCTGAAAGGCGGTCAGCTGACGCGCCTCGTTCTGATCCGCGCCTGAGACGCGGGCGTAGCCGTAAGTTTTCGGCTTTTGTGTTTCCATTGGTTTTTTCCTCCGTAATTCTATTGCGTAAGCAGCCACAAAATGCACGGCATGCAGTGCTGCGGAAGCCGCTCCGCGGCAGCACATGTTTTTTTCGCCGAAGGCTGCTTCATAACAGCGCATGTTTTTTTCGTCACACGTCATTCTAAAGCATAATGCGGCAGCTTTTAAAGCGGATCGGAGGAAACTTCCCGCATGTCGGAGGATTGTTATTGAAATGTGTTTCGGTGTATGGTAGTATAATGACGGCGCAGATAAAGCAGACGTTGCAATGCGTAAGGGCCGAAATGCAGATAAACCCAATTCCATAAAAGGAGGTTTGCCATGCCGCTGCAAATTGTTGAAAATGATATAACCGAAATGAGAGTTGACGCAATAGTGAATGCCGCAAACAACTCGCTGCTCGGCGGGGGCGGGGTGGACGGCTGCATTCATCGTGCGGCGGGAAAGGGCCTTCTTGCGGAATGCAGAACGCTCGACGGCTGCGAAACGGGCAAAGTTAAGGTCACGTCGGGATATGATCTTCCCTGCAAATATGTGATTCATGCCGTGGGTCCGCGCTGGTTCGGCGGAAAACAGGGCGAACCGGCATTGCTGCGCTCATGTTATTTGAATGCCCTTGAAGCAGCAAGGGAACGCGGCTGTGAATCGATAGCTTTTCCGCTCATTTCTTCCGGAATTTTCGGCTGCCCGAAACAAATCGCGCTGCGAATTGCCGTTGATGCAATTCGGGATTTCCTTGCCGAAAATGAGATGCTCGTATGTCTTGTGATTTACAACCGCTCGGAATTTCCGCTTGAAGACGGCCTGCGAAGAGATATTTCGAAATACATAAATGACAGCTTCCTGACCGATACAACCGACACAGAGGAACTTTCGGCATGTGCGCCGACGGGTGCCGCCCCGGGACGGTTTGCATATGAGGATGAAGCGCGGTTCGTGCGCGGCGGAAAAACAAGGCGAAGACTGCCCCGACTTAAGTCCAAAGCCTCTTTGCACGGCGCGGAGCGTTTTGCGTCGGCTGATGCAGAGTCGGCGCCCGATGAAGCGGCGGAAGAAAAGTCGGCAATGTTTCCTCCGATGTTTGATTATGCGCCCGCAATCTCCCTTGAAGAGGCATTGAAGCAAATAGATGAAAGTTTTTCGGAAATGCTCCTTCGGAAGATCGATGAGTCGGGAATGACCGATGCCGAATGTTACAAGAAGGCGAATGTGGACAGGAAGCTATTTTCAAAAATTCGTTCGGACAGGCTTTATAAACCCTCAAAAACAACAGCAGTTGCGTTTGCGCTTGCGCTTGAACTTCCGATTGCGGAGGTGCGCGAAATGCTCATGAAAGCGGGATTCGCCCTGTCACGCTCGAATAAGTTCGATATCATTGTTGAGTATTTTATAAATCACGGAAATTATAATATCTATGAAATTAACGAAGCTTTGTTTGCATTTGACCAAAAGCTCATCGGTGCATGAGCGGGATATCGGTTCGATCGGCGGGACAATATCGATTTGCTAAAATATATCTCTGAAACCCTTGACAATGCCGTATCAAATGAGTATAATAAGCAGGTACGTTGAAGAACGCACTGAACTTGATACGGATGCGCCCATAGCTCAGCGGATAGAGTGCCCGGCTACGAACCGGTAGGTCGCAGGTTCAAATCCTGCTGGGCGCGCCAAAAAAACAGCACCTTGTTTGAGGTGCTGTTTTTTGCATATCAAAAGCTTTAACTCCGTTCAAATTCCGATTAATGTCCGATGCAGCCCCTGCATAACAAGTTTGCGTTTTTAATGCGCCTCAAACGGCTGCCGACTCATTGTTTCGCACACGATATGAACCGGGCAGTCCCCAAATGCTCTTTCTGCGCGTTTCGCCGAATCCATGTCCGAAAATATTCCGAACACGACAGAACCGCTGCCCGTCATTGAGGCGCCGAGTGCGCCTGCATCCCGCATTGCTGCAATATAACGGTCAATCTCCGGCGCAAAGCCGACTGCGGCGGGCAGCAAATCGTTTTGAAGCGCTGCGGCAATATCCGCGGGCGAACCTTGTTCAAGTGCGTTCAGCATGGCGGAACTCGGATTGCATGTGCGTGCGGGCTTTTTGCCGAGGTCGAGGGAGCGGAACAGCGCTCCGGTTGAAATGCCGCGATTACCGCGCACAAGCAGAAGGGGGAGTGCGGCAGATGGAGCGGGGGTCAGCTTTTCACCGATGCCTTCACAAAGGGCACAGCCGCCGTGCAGACAGAACGGAACATCCGCACCGACGCGTTTTGCAATATCATAAAGCTCGTCTATGCTTATGCTGCCGAAAAGCTGCTGCATACCGTGAAGCACCGCCGCCGCATCCGCACTTGCGCCGCCGAGACCCGCTTCGGACGGAATACGCTTTTTTATTTGAATACGCACACCGCCGCAGCCCGTTTTTTCCCGAAAAAGCCGTGCTGCGGTGAATGCAGTATTGACGGGCGGAAGCGGAGTTGTGCATTCAACAATAATGCCGCCGTCGTTTGCTCCCGAGGGTTCAACGGTCACCGTATCGCAAACATCGATGCTGTGCATGACGGTTCGGAGATCGTGATAGCCGTCCGTGCGTTTTTTCAGCACTTCAAGAGTCAGGTTAATCTTTGCGGGTGCGTTGAGGATTATTCTTTGTTCCGTCATGCAATAAGCCTTTCTTTAATCAAATTTAATCACCGAAAATGCTTTCGGGAAAAATATTTTCAACTTTTTAACAGGTTTTTTCCTGCGTTCGGCAAAAACGGGATGATTCGACAAAAAAACAGAATCTTTCCGCACGGCACGAACCGATGTGTTCAGTATGCATGATTCAACCCGCTTTTGTCAATACTGAAATCACGGAGATAATTTCGTTCAAGGAGGATTTTCAAATGAAAAAACAGGAAAAAAACGGAAAAAGGAGCGCGGTTGTGTTCGGAAGATTCTGTTCGGCAATTGCGTTGTGCACAATTATTGTGACGCTTGCCGCCACGGCATTGCCGATCATTGCGCTTTCCGTGCGCGGCATTTCGGACAGGCCTGCCGCAGGTGCGGCGGATGAAGGTTCGAATATCTATTCGGCGGAACGGGACGGCGCGGTCTTTCGCCTTCATATCCTTGCAAACAGCGATTCGACGGAGGATCAAAGGGTAAAGCTTGCGGTGCGTGATGCGGTGATTGAATACGAACGCGAACAGACAGGCGCGGCGGATGCTTTTGATGCGGCGGATGCGGAAAGCATTCTTCGGGCACACGGGGACGGAATTTTGCAGACGGTGCGCAGAACGCTGAAAAAGTGCGGAGCGGAATACGATGCGCAGCTTGCCGTCGGCAAATTCGATTTTCCGGAAAAACAATACGGGGAAACGGTCTATCCTGCGGGAGAGTATCGCGCGCTGCGCATATTGCTCGGCGAAGCACGCGGCAAAAACTGGTGGTGCCTGATGTTCCCTCCGCTGTGCATAGCTGACCTGAACGGTGCAACAATAGATGATAAAGGCAGTGAAGCGGGCGGCAGCGTTCCCGACGGTGCGGATGCGGCACAGAATGAACATGCTGAAGAAAGCAGGGAAACGGTTGAACCCGATGCAGGCGCGCCGGCTTGTCCGACGGACGGGAGAGTGCATTTTCGGAGCCTGATTGCGGAGTTTTGGCACAGTCTTTTCGGATAAAGGGCCGACGAGGAACGGGGTTCCGTGTGAAACCGCAAATGAAACAGTGACGCCGAAAACGCTGCCGATTAATGAAATTCAGGAGATTTTTGATATGAAACAATTGAAAAAAATTGCGGCGGCGGTACTGATTGCCGCAATGCTCGGCCTGCTTTTGCCGCAGCTCGGGGTAAATGCGGAGGCATTGAAGCGCGGAAGCCGCGGCGACCTTGTGCGGCAGCTTCAAACAAGGCTGCGCAGCTGGGGTTATTACAGCGGAACGGTTGACGGCGTATACGGCGCAAAAACCGAATCGGCGGTGCGCGCTTTCCAAAAGCGGAACGGGCTGACGGCGGACGGAATTGTGGGGCAGAAAACGGCGGCAGCACTGGGCTTGAATCTGCCTTCGTCAACGGGCGGCGGTTCGGCCGCATCCTCAAACGGAAACCTTTATTTGCTTGCGCGCCTTGTTCACGGCGAAGCAAGAGGGGAACCATACAAGGGAAAAGTCGCGGTTGCAGCGGTTGTGCTGAACCGCGTTCGCAGTGCATCGTTTCCGAACACGATTGCAGGCGTTATCTACCAAAGCGGTGCGTTTGACGCCGTGAGCGACGGGCAGATAAACCTTGCGCCGGATGATGAGTCAATCCGTGCCGCACGGGACGCAATGAACGGCTGGGATCCGAGCAACGGATGTTTGTATTATTACAATCCTGCGACCGCAACAAGCAGATGGATGCTCTCACGGCCCGTTCTGCTGCGCATCGGGGCTCATGCTTTTTGCTGAAAAACTGCCGAACTTTGAACATAAAAAGGTCAAAAGGCGACGTTGAATTATGAGAGAAGAAACACTTAACCCGATGCAGGAGGCGATAGCTTTCGGGCGGGTCATACCCGGCGCGGCGGCGGAGTTTACGAATGAGCCGCGCGCGGAGGAATTTTACAGCGATGCATTTTCGGCGGAAGGCAATGAGAACAGCGCACTGCGGGAAGCAGCAAAACCGAATGCGGAACGCCAATCCGAGGCAGTAAAGAAAGGAACGAACGGAGGCGGTTCGGGCGGCGGGTTCGACCGTTGGCGAATGCGCGGAGCCGCTTCGGGAGGATTCCGAACGCTGATTTTGTATTTGATTCCGGCGATATTGGCGGCAGCGGTGATAATTGCGGCCGTTTGGGGCAGCAGGCAGAAGACGCTTGCCGAAAATTACAGACGTACGGCGGAAAACATGTACCGTGCAGCTTATCATGAGCTTACGGAATCTGTTTATAACCTTAATATCATGCTTTCGAAACTGCTGATTTCGGAAGCGCCCGCAACGCTTTGCACAACGCTGGACGATATAAGGCACGAGAGCGGAATATGCGTGGGCTTGATGGCACAGATTCCGCAGTCCCATATTGACAATGCGGAGCTGAACGCTTTCCTTGTGCGCATATCGGACTATTCGGAAGGGCTTGCGGGGCGTGTGATGAGAGGTACGCCGCTTTCGAATGATGACAGAGAACAGCTTGCTGCATTGTTTGAGGCAAGCGGCAATATTTACGAGGAACTGCAAATGAAGCTGAGCAGCGGAGACATTCCTGTTGCTGCAATTGCGGCGGAGGATTTCTTTGAACCCGGAAATTCGAACGCGGAGCATGGCGGAAACGCTTCAAACGCCGGACAGGATGAAGCCGATTCGCGCTATCCGACCCTTATATACGACGGCCCGTTTTCCGAAAGTACGGAAAAACGCGAGCCGCAGGGGCTTTCGGGTGCTGAGATCGATGAAGCGGAAGCATATCGGCGTGCAAAGGCTTTTTTTGGCGGAGCGGGGAGCGAAACTCAACCTTCGGAGCTGAAGCTTGCAAGCTGCTCCGGCGGCAAAATTCCGAGCTATGATTTTTCGGGAAAGTTTGCCGACGGACGTGAATTTGACCTTTCGATAACGGTGCGCGGGGGCGAGCTGCTCTGGTTCATGACATCGGCGGAGGGATACTCGCAGGATGCGCCGAACGAGTCCGAGACGGACGCGCTGAATGCGGCGGGACTTGACTTCCTTGCGGCGAAAGGTTATCCCGCAATGCGGGCAACCTATGCGCAGTATTATCCGGGTGCGGTGCTGATAAGCTATGCCGCAACGGAAAACATTGACGCAGAAACATCGGATTCGGGAAGTTCGGCCGAAGGTTCGGTAAATGCAGGCGGAAACAATGTGATAATCTATAATGATCTTGTGAAGATCTGGATAGACAGAACCACGAAAAAAATAATTGGTGCGGATGCGAGAAATTACCTTTTCAGTCACACCGAGCGCAGCTTTCCGACTGTGCTTGCGGCGGAGGAGGATGTTCGAACAAACCTTGCGCCCGGGCTTGAGATAGTGCAAACGAACCTTGCGCTCATTCCGCAGGATGACCAAACCGAAAAGCTCTGCTATGAATACAAAGTTCGATTCGGCGGCAATGATTATGCGGTTTATCTCGATGCCGTGACGGGCGACGAGGTGCAGATATTCAGAATCATTGAGGATGAGAACGGGCAGCTTGCCGTGTGATGCCTTTGTGCCGCACAAACCGAATCGGCAGGGCGACGGCATAAACGGGAGGGAGACACGAAACACGGAAATGAGTAATTGAACGGACAATATTAAACAATACGAAAGCGGTTCTTCAATACAGCGGGGGAGCCGCTTTTTTGCGTTTCCGTGCGACGAACATACGGCCGAACATATATTTGAATGCGGGGCGGCGCCGCTGTTGAATAACGGGCGGGAGGTGCTATAATTCTTTTGAAGAAAAAACAGGAGGAACAGTAATGTTTTTATTTGATGCGGACAAAGCCGCAAACGGCGGCATTTTTCATGAACTTTGGGCAATTGTCAGAAATTTTGCAATGACCTCCGGATTGCGGCTTGCGGCGGCAATCATTGTTTTGCTTTTGGGGCTTAAAATTGCAAAAGCTGTTTTGAAACGCTATGAAAAAAGCCGCGCCTTTCAAAAAATCGTGCCCGATGTGCGCGGCGTTGTGCGCTGGCTTGCGGGCTTTTTGCTGTATGCGCTGATAATCGTGCTTGTGATAGGCATTTTGGGAATCCCTCTCGCCTCGGTTGCAACAATAATCAGCTCTGCCGCAATCGCAGTCGGCCTTGCATTGCAGGGCAGCCTTTCCAACCTTGCGGGCGGAATCGTGATTCTTGCGTTCAAACCCTTCCATGTAGGTGATGTTATCCAAACGGGAAGCTATAACGGAACGGTGGAAAGCATCGGTGTGTTTTACACAACGCTCACAACATTCGACAATCAGCGCGTTGTTTTGCCGAATGCGGGGCTTTCAAATGCAAACATCACAAATGCTTCCGCTTTTGACACGCGCCGCGTTGACCTCATCGTTTCCGCCGGATGCGACACGGACAGTTCGGCCGTTCATGCTGCAATCGAACGCGTTGTAAAGGCGCAGAAATATGCTTTGAACGAACCCGCGGCCTTCATCCGTCTGAATGACTGCACGGACGGAAAACAGAATTTTGCCGTCCGCGTCTGGTGCAGAACCGAAAACTATTATGATTTATACCACGATTTGCAGGAGGGCATACGCGAGGAGTTTGTTCGCTGCGGCATTGCACCCACCCTGCCCGTGATGAACGTGAAATTGAGCAAATGAGGACGCATTGTTTTGTTATGCGCTATACGTTATGCAATGCAGCTTACCGACGGTGATGAGCTTGACTTGAACGCTGCGGATATGAATAACAACGGCAGAGCCGAAATCGGTGATGCACTTGTGATTCTTCGTTCCGCAATGACTTTGTGAGAAATGCGGATAAAACCTGATAGGTTTCGGAATCTCGATTCGGTTATTGAAAAAACAAAAAGCAATTCTCGGACGGCAGGACGCTGTCCGAGAATTTTAACGTAAAACGATTTCGGCAAAGGATGTCTTCAGCTGTTATCCGTGGCTGTTTGCACAACTGCTTCGATTGCAGTTGTGCTCTCCGGGTCAATGCTTTGAGTGTGCGGTGTCATCGTATTTTGCGTTTGACGGGCGGCAGGGTTTGATTCTTCCTTTTGAAGTCGGAGTTCTTTTGAAAGTTCCTTCTGAAGAGCAAAAATCGCATTGACTTTGTCGTAAAGGTCTTCTATCATTATTTCGGTCTTAAGATTAACTTTATAATCGTTTTCGGCTCTGCGCCTGTCCTTTTCTTCCTGCCTGTTCTGACTCATCATTATGAGGGGAGCTTGAACTGCTGCCACACATGATAAGGCAAGGTTCAGCAAAATGAACGGATAGGGATCGAACGCTTTCGCAGCAAGCAGCACGTTCGCAAGCATCCACAGAATGAGAAGGCCGGCAAACGAAAAAATAAATGCCCAGCTTCCTGCAAACTTTGCAATTGCATCGGCAGCACGCTGCCCGACGGTGTACTTATCTTTTTCACGGTTCGGATTTTCCGAAACCTTGCTGTCCGCAAGAAGATTAAGCACGTCCTCATCGGTCATGTCGCGCTTAATTCCTTTGATGACTTCTTTTAATAACTTTCGATTCTCCTTCATTTAAAAACCTCCTCAAAAAACTCTCGGCAACAGCTTCAGCATTCCGTGTCGGGCATGGGAATGCGGTTCGGTGTATCAACGGGGCGGAAGAAAAAGGGGCCCTTTGTTTTAAGTAAAATAAGAGAAGTCCCGATCAAAAGCTCCGTATGGGAGGCGGGGTCATCCAAAGGAATGCCGAAATCCTCACGGATACGTTTGATGCGGTAAAGTATGGTGTTGCGATGCGTAAAAAGCATATCGCATGTTTTTTTGAGCGAACAGCTGCATATAAGGTATGTGTAAAGCGTTTCGCAGTATTGAGTTTCTTTTTTTCTGTCATGCGCTGCAAGTTCACGCAGTTTCGGCGGAATAATGTTTTCATTGCCTTCAAGCCGTTTCAGCATAAGCGGTGTGCGCAGCTGTGAAACGCTGCATACATTGCCGCAGCTGAATTGTCCGTATGTCATCAATTCAAGAGCATCGTGTGCGGCCTGATAAAGTGAAGGCAAGTCAAACAGATTTTCAATCTCGTCTGAAACGATGATTTTAAGCTGAAATTCTTTCGCCAGTGCAGTTAGTTCGGCTCGACTGTAGTTATTATGAAGAAACATAAATATATTTTCATGATACACAAAAGCATGAGAGTCCGAAAAACAGGAATAAATCTCCGTTTTGAGATATCGTTTGCCGAGGTACTTGCTGTGGTAAGCAGAAAGGTCGATCAGCGCAAAAGCTGCCGGATGAAAATCCGCGAGGTAGGTATTTATGGTTTGCAGTTTGAAATATGGCGCTGACGGAAAGCCGCCGTCGAGCAGATGCATGAGTATCTCTTCGGTTGTTTCGAGAGGTTTGTCGATGCGGCTGACTTCGATAAACAGCTGTTTTGCCAGAACTCTTTCGACTGTTTGCCATGTTTGCAGCGGAATGTCCGCCATGCAGCCGTCCGTGTCAACGCATATCAGATAGCCGAGCCGCACCCCGGAGCATGTGAGCGGGGCAAACCTGCGCAGGAAAGGGCTGTCAGAAAGCTTTATGTAGTCAGCACAGCCGCCGTTAAGGGATTCACTTTGGCTTATCAGCGCACCCGCTTCATATGTGATTTCGCCGAGCTTAACAGCATTTATAAACAAGGAATCGGTAAATTTTGCAGGATAGTATGACGCTGCAACATGAAAGGTGTCGTTAATTACAAGCAGCGGATAACCGAGCAGGCGACCAACGTCGGCTGCAAGTCCGGCTATATCATCATTTAACAAAAAATCGTTCAATAAAACAGCGATTTCACTGCTTCCAAACGGGGCTTCATTCATCAAATCCTGTATCCCTTCTGTTTGTGCGGAATGCACAAACGAAATCAATAATATTATATCCGCAGCGTATTGTCGATTCAAGAGAAAAGATTAAAATATAATCATCAGAAATGAGAAGAGAAGCACGGACGGATGTTACGAAGATGCTTCTCTGAAGGAAAAGGGGTAATTATAATGAGTACAAAAGCTATCCGCATAATTGATATTGCAGCGGGAATTTTACTGACGGCAGGCGGTGTGTTCTGCCTTTGCAATCAGGATGCCGCGGTGGTATCCGCCGGGATTCTGTTTGGGCTTTTCATGCTTGCGGCAGGCATTGCGGAAATAGTCGTGTTTGCCGGAACAAGCAAAACTCTGTTGGGTTCGGGCTGGATGCTGCTGAACGGAGTGCTGACCGTTATAATGGCTTTGCTGCTCCTGTTCAACCAATGGTTCACGCTGCTTTCATTGCCCCTGCTGTTTACACTTTGGCTTTTGTTCTCGGGTATCGGCAGATTTGTAAGTGCCTTTGACCTGCGTGCGCTTGGTGTGCGTGCTTGGGGTTGGGTGCTTGCAATTGGCATTCTGTTTACTGCGGCAGGCATTATATGCATGATGGATCCGTGGATAAGCGTTGCAGCTGTCGGTGTGACGGTTGGACTTGTGCTGATTTTGCAGGGAGTCAGTTTGGCTGTATGCGCCTGCATTTCTTCGGGCAAAGAGGCCTGAAAAAGCTTCTCGTTTCTGCAAGCAATGCCTGAGCACGGAAACAACTTTCCGTGCAGCAAAGCTTTAACATATATCAAAAATCAATATTTGGAGGAAATTAACTATGTTGCCGGTAGTATTTAATGAAAAAATGTTCGATGATCTTTTTGACAGTGACTTCTTCGGCGGAAGGAATCCGCTGTACGGTAGGCACGCAAAGAACCTTATGAAGACTGATATCCGCGAAAAAGAGGACGGCTATGAAATGGCTGTTGATCTGCCCGGGTTCAACAAGGACGAAATCAAGGTTGAGATTAAAGACGGTTATATGACCGTCAGCGCAAACAAGGATCTTGACAAAGATGAAGCGGATAAGAAGGGGCGTGTCATCCGCCGTGAACGTTATGTCGGCACATGCAGCCGCACTTTCTATGTCGGAGATATCAAGCCTGAGGATGTAAAGGCGAAATATGAATCCGGTGTTCTTAATATTGTTCTCCCCAAGGAGGAACAGAAAGAACTTCCGACTGCAAGCACGGTTACGATCGAATAATCGGCTTTCAACAGCTGAGAGTCACGGTTGATTGAAATTCAGCGGTACAGTGCCGCAGCATATGCGGCAAACGGCCTTCGCAGAAGGGAAACTCTTTTGGCGAAGGCCGTTTTTATGCAATTCTGATTTTGATAAAAATATTTCCGCGAGTTCAAAACAATTCAAAACAAACGGCAAATCACAGCCGCTCGGTTCAGACTCATTTTGTGGGATTTGCATTGCCGAGTTCATCAACAATGTTTTCAAAATGTGCCCCGCGTGAAGCCTTTACAAGCACCGTGTCTCCGGGCTTTGCAAAATGCAGCAGAGCAGTTGACACCGTGTCCTTCGAAATGCGGAAAACGTTTCGCATTCCTGCATTTTCCGCACCGAGAGCAATATCTGACGCAAGGTCGCCTGCGGTGAAGAGCGCGTCAAGCCCGCATTCGGCGCAATATGCGCCGAGGCTTTTGTGCAGTGCGGCGGAGTTTTCGCCCAATTCGAGCATATCTCCGAGCATTGCGATTTTCCGGCAGCCGGGTTTTGCAGCCGAAACGAGAGCGGTGAGCGCGGCGCGGACGGAATCGGGTCCGGCGTTATAGCAATCATCAATAACGGTGAACGTTTCGGAGCCGGCGGAAGCGGAGCTTGCCTCGAAATTTGCATCTGCATTATTTGCAGCTGCATTATTTGCAGCTGCATTTGCGGCAGGGAGGCAGCAGGCAAAAAGCACGCGCCAGCGATGTCCGACAGGGCTGAAGCTTTCAATGCCCGCTTTTACCTGCTCGGCAGTCAGCCCGAGTTCATGTGCCGCAGCGGCGGCGGCAACGGCGTTTTGAACCATATGCAGCCCCGCTGCGGGCATTGAAACGGGGATTCGTGTTCCGAAATAATTCAGCACAAAATCGGTTTCCGCCGCATCAATGAAGCGTATGTTTTCGGGATGCACGGGCAAGCTCTCGTCCATGCCGTAAAACTTTACGGGGATGGGTGAGGTCTTTGCGTATTCACACAGTTTATCATCCGCCGCATTAAAAAACAATCTGCCGTTATGCGGCATATGCTTCACAACCTCGGTTTTGGCGCGAAGTACGCCGCTGCGGTCGATAAGGTTCTCAAGGTGCATATTGCCGATATTGGTGAAAACAACGTAATCGGGACGTGCAATTGCGCCCAATCTGTCCATTTCGCCGAAGTGGCTGATGCCCATTTCAACAACCGCAAGCTCGTGATGCGGTTCGAGACGGAAAAACGTTTGCGGCAGTCCGTATTCGTTGTTGAAATTGCCTTCCGTGCTGAGAACGCTGAATTTTTGTTCAAGCACACAGGAAAGCATCTGCCGCGTGCTTGTTTTTCCGACGCTGCCGACAACGCCGATAACCTTCACGCCGCTCTTTTCGCGTATGTAGCCTGCAATGCGCTGCATTGCGCGCAAGCTGTTTTCAACAAGGATCTGCGGAATCGGAATGTCAAGTTCATGCTCCACAACTGCTGCTGCGGCACCGCTGCGCCGTGCGGATTCAACATAATCGTGCCCGTCCGCCCGCTCGCCCTTATCTGCGATAAACAGCCAGTCGGGTTTAACTTTGCGGCTGTCGAGGGTGATGCCCTCAATAAGCATATCCCCGATGTATGCGGGGTCTTCACAGTGAACAAGCTGACCGTCCGCGGCGGTCATGGCTTCGGAAATTGTAAGGTTAATCATAATGCTGTATGCTGTCTCACTTTTTATAAAATGGAGTATATACGCTTCCCTTAAACATCGGGAAGCCTGTGTCAATGCCGCCGCTCGGTTTCTCTCAAAAGCAGGCTTTCCTTAATAATCGCTTCAAGCAAAGCAGGAAAATTCAGCTTATCGGCCGCAGCTTCCTGCGGAAGCAGGCTGACGGGCGTCATGCCGGGCAGGGTGTTGGCTTCAAGGCAATAAATACCGTTTTCGTCAACCATAAAGTCGGCCCGTGCATATGCGCCGAGACCGAGAACACGGAAGACTTTGCGGGTTGCTTCCGCCATGCGCTCGGCGGTGTCCGAATCTATATCCGCCGGGCAGATCTCAACGGTGCAGCCCGGTTGATATTTGTTTTTATAATCGTAAAAACCATGCTTCGGGATTATTTCGATTGCGGGAAGAACTCTGCTGCCGACGATACCGACGGCGAACTCGCGCCCTTTGATGTATTTTTCAACGATAACGGTGTTTTCAAGGCTGAAAGCCGAATCCAGCGCGGTGAAAAATTCATCGTTCGTGCGGACGATTGAAACGCCGACACTCGAGCCGAGGCTTGCGGGCTTCACAACGCAGGGCAAACCGAGCTTTTCGCAGAGCTCGGCTGCGCGGCATTTGTCCGATTCGGAAAGAATCACCGCTTCGGGGGTCGGAATTCCGTGCGTGCGGAAAAGCTGCTTTGAAAGGCTCTTGTTCATTGCAAGCATGCAGCCCTGCGCACCGGAACCGGTGTAGCAAATGTTCAAAAGGTCGAACACTGCCTGCAATTTGCCGTTTTCGCCTTCGTCACCGTGCAGTGCATTGAAAACAATATCCGCACTTTTGCAGATTTCAAGAACGTTTTTGCCGAAAAAACCCGATGCACGGTCAAAAAAACTTTTGACGCACGGCGCGGCTGCACCGATGGCATGATTTTCGATCGGCAGTGCTTTTTCAAAAACCTCTTCGGGTCTGCAATCAAGCGGAAAATCCACACATGCATCAACAAGCACAACATCGTGCCCCGTTTCGCGCAGCGCACGCGCAACCTGAATTCCTGTGGAAAGCGAAACATCCCGCTCGCTGCTCCTGCCGCCGCAAAGTACTGCTATCTTCATTTTATGTTATCATCCTTTCAAACTCAGCCAATCTGTTTGCAAAACCGCCTGCCCCGCAGGCACGAAAACAGTGTATTCACATTTCAAGCAAAAGGTGAATGCAATGACCGCTTTTACCCAAACCGAACGCCGAACCGAGGCTGCTTTTTGAAAACAGCCTGTTGAATCAATTCGTTTTATGCAAAAGCACGAACTGTTCGGCGTGCTGCTTAATTATAGCACATAATTCGCCGGCGGCAAGAACTTTTGAAAGAAATATGAAAAAAACTGCCCGATTCTTTGACTGCTGCCGCAGGCGGAAGGAACGGTGCGGAACATAATGTTTTCATGTTTTTTACGCAAACATGTCCGAATCGGTAAACGAACAAAAAGTGTTCGGCAGTTTTGCTCGGTATGTGTTGACTTTTTGCCGCAACTCTGCTACAATACGAGTCGCAGAGGGGGATATCCTTTCTGTTAAAAATAAATATCAGCTATGCGATGTAATCGATTGCTGCAAAGATCAACGTTCGGAACAACGGAAAAAGAACTCATTAAAGGTTCGAATCTTCGACATTTCAATGGGAGTTTTCGTGCTGAACGGGCGTTGATAAGGCATCGACTCAAATGAACGAGGCATTTTGCCCACGCGACCGGCACTGTGAGTGTGAGGGTGCGCCGAACCGAAGTTTTTGAAGGTCTTTTTTGAGAAAATCTTTCGGGGGAACAAAAGTTCGCCATTACGGTGTTCAAACCGTGAGAAGGCAGGCGTTATCCGCAGGCGTTGAATTCATTCGTATGGTTTTTGCTCAAAAATTCGGCTCGGGAGAGCGGTTCGAAAACGTTTTGTGTTCAGCAGGACGGTTGTTCGCAGCTGCTTTGCGGATTTCAAAATTTCCGCTTCACTGTTCGATTTTTGTGCCGAAAATCAATACGGGTGAACATCAATTGCCGCAGCACAAGTCAGGATACTTGCACCGCATAAAGCGCAAGCTTCGGGCGGTATCTCCGTATGGCTTATTTTTTGTGCGGTTTCGGCAAAGCAGAAACTGATTCAAAACATTGAAATTTCAGTCACACGCAAGAACTTTTCAAGTGCGCAGCGGAATCTGTTTTTTGATTCCGTGTGCGGCCTTTACGGTCAGTTTGTTGATTCCACCGTGCTCATATTAAAATCAGAGGTTTGCCGAACAGCTTTTTCGCAGAACAGGTCTTGGCTTAAGAGCTTTTTGCAGGGAGCATATTTGTTCGGCGCAAAAATCGGAAGTTTCGGAGGTATTTTTGCTATGAAGAAAACAATTGCACTGTTTGCAGCGGTTTTGATGCTGCTTTGTGCAGTTCCTTTCGCCGCAATCGGCGAGATGAACCTTGCCGCGGCGAAAACAGCGGGCGATTTTCCCGATGCCGTTTTCGATCCGCTCGGTGATGCTGCATCCGTTGAATACAGCCATAACACGAATTTCACCGGCGAAAGCGGCACGGAGTTCGTATCCGACGGTGAAAACGGAATAAAATCCGCCAACGGCGGCATGAAATCATCCGTTGTCACAATAACGATAACGTTCGGAGAAGCTGTTTCGAATGCGCGCCTTTCGTTTGATTACAAGGTAAGTTCGGAAGCACGCTACGACTATCTGTCCGTTAACGGAAGCACGGAAAAAACTCTCAGCGGGGAGATCGACTGGACAAATTACTCTCAGACGGTCACTGCGGGGAGTGTTGTTACGCTTGCTTATGTTAAAGACAGCTCCGGCGACAGGGGAAGCGACTGCGTTTGGTTCAAAAACTTTGCGCTGCAGAGCCTTGGCACGGTCACGTTTGAAAATGTTGATCCGCTGGCGGTGCTGACGGTGCGCAATGCGGAGGGAAATATCGAAACTCCGACGGCGAACGGCAATGTTTATGCGCTTGCGGCGGGAGATTATTCCTATACCCTTACCCGCTTTGGCTATCAAATGCAGAGCGGCGAATTCACTGTCTCCGGAGATATGAGCATTGAGCTTGGTGCGATGACGGAGCTTGAGACCTGCACGATTAGTTTTTCCGTTACTCCTGCGGAAGCGAGCGTCACCCTGACGCATCCGACCGGCGGCGAGATGCAGGCTGATGAGAACGGAGCGTTTGTGCTTCCGAAAGGCGAAGTTTACAGCTATACGGTTTCGGCGGCGAATTATGTGACGGCAAACGGCAGCTTCACGGCATCCGCGGATGCGGTTATTGAAGTTGAATTGACGTATGCGGGCGAAGCGTGGGACGGCACAACCGTAACTCAGCCGGCGGAGGAAAACGGCGTGTACATGATTTCCGATGCGGCGGAATTTGAATGGTTTGCACAATTCGTGAATGCGGGCAACAGCACGGCAAATGCCGCATTGACTCAAAATATCAACTTTAACGGAAAAGCGAGAACCGCGTTCGGCATTTATGATTATGCGGACAACAACTCCGGCTATAACGGCACTTTTGACGGCCGAGGCTTTGCCGTTACGGGAATTGCGGGAGAAGACGGAGTCCTTGACTGCATAGGTCCCGACGGCGTGGTGAAAAACATAATAGCAAACGTGAACATTGCAAGCGATGCAAACATCGGCGGCATTGCAAACACAAGCAAGGGCCTTGTTGAAAACTGCCTTGTTGCGGGTTCCGTTTCAACAAGTGCGAACTATTGCAGTTCGGCAGGCATAGTAGGTCGGGCAATGACGGGCAACACCGTTCGCGGCTGCGTCAACAACGCTGCAATTTCAAACACGACAAACAGCTATGCTTCAACCTTGAGCCTCGGCGGCATCGTCGGCTATACTTACGGCACGGTTGAAAACTGTTATAACACCGGTTCGCTTTCTGCAAAACAGGATCGCACAAACAACAAGGGCATCGGCGGCATTGCGGGGCAGATTCACGCGCCCGCAATCGTTCGCAATGTTTATAATGTCGGCAGCGTAATCGGTCCCGAAGCAGGAATCGGCGGCATTGCAGGCGTCCTTAAAGGAACGCTGCAAAACGCATATTTCCTTGAAGGCACCGCTTCAAACGGTGTTTCTTCCACGGAAGGAACTCCGACGGCGGAGTATGCATCAAAAACAGCTGAGGAAATGCGCTCTGCGGAGTTTGCGGCAATCCTCGGCGAAGCGTTCAACAACGACACGGACGGCATCAACGGCGGAATGCCCGTGCTGACATGGCAGGGCGGGAGCATCGAACAGCCGAATGAAATCGAGATTGCACTGCTGCAATATCCGGAGCTTATCCGTGATTTTGTTGACAAGACGCAAACGGTGGATATGAATGCGCTGATGAACGATATTCAGCTTCCCCGCCCGAGCACGCTTGAGGATGCAGGTATTCTTACGGATCGTTCCAATCAAAAAGTGCTGATGGAAAGCATGAATACGGATGCATTTGAGTTCTACGGCTATCACGGCATTGTTTATCGTCCGCTGCCCGGAAGCCCTGCCGTCACGGTTCAATACAGGATTTCCGTTCAGGACAGGAACACGGAGGAAATTCTCGGTTCCCGCGTGTTTGAACTCACCATCCTGCCTTTGACGGAGGCGGAGCTTGCCGAAGCGGAGCAGGTGATGCAGAGTGCCTGCACCGAGGAAGTGTATTGGAACGGAATAAAGGGCGAAAATGCGAACAAGGACAGTGTCACGGCAAACCTTGCACCTTTCTCCGAATTGGTACTGAACGAGAACGGCGGTTTTGACTATATTCGCGGTGCGGTGAATATCACTTTCGGCGGCATCGATGTTGACGATCTGCCCGGATACGATCCGATGTCCTACCAGCCGTGGCGTGAATTCCGCTCAAGCCATCCTTCAATTATCACGTGCGAGAACCTGCTTGTGACAAGACCGGAATACGATACTCTTGTTACGATAGACAGTGTTTTCACATATACGAAGTATGCAAAGTATTGGGAGAAATTCGGTGAGAATCCCGATTATGCCCGTTTCGAAGCTTTCTTTAAGCAGCCTGTTTCGGTCACGGTCAAAGTTCTCGGAACGTCCGGCAGCGGAACGGTTGAGGATATCACCGCAACCGTTCGCATCAACGGCAGGAACTTTGCGGGATTCACAAATCCTGCAGAATTCACATTTACTGCGTCCGGTGATGCGGACAGCACCGTTTGGGATGCAATTTCGGCTGCACTTGCGGCAAGCGGCTGCACTTTCGACGGCGACGGTTATCTGCTTCGCTCCGTGACAGATGTGAACGGGGTTACGCTTTCCGTGGGAACCTACGGTGAGGCCTGCGGATGGTTCTACAGGCTGAACGGTGAGGGTGATCAGCCCGCTGCCGGCACGAATGCGCTTGCAGACGGTGATGTGATAGAACTCTTCTACACCGACAACAATGAGGCGGAAGGAATCATTACCCTTGTCGGAGATGTTAACGGAGACGGTATTGTGACTGTTGTTGATGCATTGATGCTGCTTCGCTGCGCACTCGGCACCGAACCCACAACCGCTGCTGCACTTGCAAACGGTGACATTGACGGCGACGGAGTGCTTTCCGCTGAGGAGGCACTTGCCGTGATGCGCATGGCAATTCAAATGTAATAAAAACTGTTTGAATGCGAACACAGCGTGATATGAATTAAACCGAAGGGGAAAGCTGCCGCACTGCGGGCTTTCCCTGTTTTTTACCCGAAACGGGGGAGGAAGCGAGCGGACAAGGGATGAAAAGCGACTGCGGAAAGAATATATCGAAACAATTTGCGGCAAATGCGGAGTACGGAAAACCTTTTTGATTGACAATTCGCTCTTTCGGGGATATAATAAATATTTATAATGGGAATATTGTTATTTAAAGGAAAAAACTCACGGAGGTATACAAATGGGCCTTATTGACCGACTGTTGGGCAACACGAGTGCGCAGCAGATAAAGAAAATACAGCCTCTTGTTAAAAAAATAAATGCACTTGAGGACGGAATAAAAAAACTTTCCGATGCGGAACTGCGTCACAAGACGGTGGAATTCCGTGAAAGACTGGCGAAGGGCGAAACGCTTGATCAGCTTTTGCCGGAAGCTTTTGCGGTTGTTCGCGAGGCTGCCGTCCGCACCATCGGGCAAAGGCATTATGATGTTCAGCTCATAGGCGGCATCGTGCTGCATCAGGGGCGAATTTCCGAAATGAGAACGGGTGAAGGCAAAACACTTGTTGCAACGCTGCCGTCATATCTTAATGCACTCCCGGGCAAGGGCGTGCATGTTGTTACCGTCAATGAATACCTTGCTGCGCGTGACGCGGCATGGATGGGCAAAATTCATCGTTTCCTTGGTTTGACCGTCGGCTGCATTGAGCGCGATATGTCGCCCGAGGCACGTGTTGCCGCATATAACTGCGATATAACCTACGGCACAAACAGCGAGTTCGGGTTTGACTATCTGCGCGATAACATGGTCGTTTCGATTGACCATGTTGTTCAGCGTGATTTGAATTACGCAATCGTGGACGAGGTGGACAGCATTCTTATCGACGAGGCAAGGACGCCGCTTATCATTTCCACAAAAGCGGAAAAATCCACCGATATGTACAAGCGTGCGAATGAATTCGTGCGCAGGCTGACACGGGGCGAAGACGTTAAAAAGCTCACAAAATCGGAGCTTATGCAGGGCATGTCACAGGAGGAGAGCGGCGACTATATGTGCGACATAAAGGCGCGCACGGTCGCCCTTACCGAACAAGGTATGCGCAAGGCGGAGGTTTATTTCAACATCGACGATATTTCCTCGGCGGAAAATACGGAGATAAACCACTATATCAAACAGGCACTCAGAGCCAACGCACTGTTCACCGTTGATAAAGATTATGTTGTTCAGGACGGACAGGTCATTATTGTTGATGACTTCACGGGACGCCTTATGATAGGCAGGCGGTATTCGGACGGCCTGCACCAGGCACTTGAAGCAAAGGAAGGCGTTAAGGTTGAAAACGAGAACCGAACGAGTGCAACGATAACCTATCAGAACTTTTTCCGCATGTATCACAAGCTTGCCGGCATGACGGGAACGGCAAAGACCGAAGAAACGGAGTTTATGGGCATTTACAACCTTGACGTTGTTGAAATCCCGACAAACAAACCCGTAAAGCGTGTGGACTATAACGACGTTGTCTGCATTAAACAGCAGGAAAAATACAACGCCATTATCGAAGAAATCATTCGCGCACACGCAACCGGGCAGCCGATTCTTGTCGGCACCGTTTCGGTCGAAAAATCCGAATACCTGAGCCGTCTGCTTACAAAACGCGGAATCAGGCACGAAGTTCTGAACGCAAAGCAGCACGCAAAAGAGGCGGATATTGTTGCGCAGGCAGGTAAGTTCGGCAATGTTACAATTGCAACGAACATGGCGGGCCGCGGCACGGATATTCTTTTGGGAGGAAACCCGGAATACCTCGCAAAGCGCGAAATGCGCCGCGAAGGGTATGACGATGATATGATAGAGTGGGCAACAAGCCACCAGGAGACCGAGGACGAGGCGATACTTGAAGCAAGGCGCAAATACGACGAAATCTACAAAAAACACAAGGCTGTTACCGATGCCGAACACGATAAAGTTGTTGAAGTCGGCGGTCTGTACATAATCGGTACGGAGCGGCATGAGTCAAGGCGTATTGACAACCAGCTGCGCGGCAGAGCCGGACGACAGGGTGACCCCGGTGCAACACGATTCTATGTTGCAATGGATGACGAGCTGATGTTGAGATTCGGCGGAGATCGTGCGGGCAGCCTTATGAGCCGTTTCCTTCCCGAGGGTGCGGACACGGGCTTTGAACTGGGTGCATTGACAAAGGCGATCGAAACAACTCAGAAGCGCGTAGAAAGCCATAACTACGAAATCAGAAAGAGCGTTCTTAAGTTTGACGACGTAATGAACAAAATGCGCGAGATAATCTACACTCAGCGCAGGCAGGTGCTCAGGGGTGCGGATGTTCATTCGGAAATTGCGCAGATGCGTGACGAAGCCATTCTGTCGATTGTTGATTTCTATTGCCCCGAAAAGCAAAAGCGCGATGTTTGGGATTACGGCGGATTGGATCATGAGTTCTTCAGAATGTTCGGAATCAAGGCGACGGACCGCATTGCGGCGGAAACGACTCACGGCGGAATGCTGAAGCTTTTGACCGAGCTTGCGGACGAACGATATACGGCTATCGAAAACCTGCTGAAGGAAAAAGGTTTCGACATGCGCGAAGTGGAACGCCGGTTCCTGCTGCTGACGGTTGATAAGCATTGGATGGATCATATCGATGCAATGGATCAGCTGCGCGAGGGTATCGGACTGCGTGCAATGGGCAATCAGGATCCCGTTGTGCAGTACCGCAACGAGGGCTTTGATATGTTCGAAACCATGACAGCCGAGATACGCAACGAGACGGTTATGAACCTGTACCACCCGGTAATCAGGGTTCCCGAACGGAGGCAGCCTGATATGATTCCGAGGCAGCCCGGCGCGGCGAGTGATCCTGCAAGGAATGCGGCAACGAATGCAGGCAGCCCGGAAAAAGCGAAACCGTTCCGCGTTGCGAAAAAAATCGGACCGAACGACCCCTGCCCCTGCGGCAGCGGCAAAAAATACAAAAAATGCTGCGGGAGAACCGCAGACTGATAACTGAGGCTCGGGTTTCGCCCAAACTCGACCGAAACCCGAGAAGCCGGTTTAAGCTTTTTTGAAAAATATTCTTGTTTTTAAAAAAGCAGATAATTCAGAACTTTAAAAAACAACGGGCGCAAAGCCACAAGGAGAAAACAATGTTAGATATTAAGCGAATCAGAAAGAATCCGGAGGAGCTTGTTGCTGCAATGAAAGCGCGCCGCAACAAGGGGGCGGATGTCAGCGGCATTCTCGAACTGGACGAAAAACGCCGCGAAGTAATTCAAAAGACAGAACAGCTCAAGGCGAAACGTAATGAAGATTCCGCAAAGGTTCCCGTGCTTAAAAAGCAGGGACAGGATGTTTCCGCACTGCTTGCGGAAATGAAGCTTGTTGCGGATGATATCAAGGAGCTTGATGCGGAGCTTGCGCAAATCGACGCACAATTTGACGACCTTCTGATGAAAATTCCGAATATCCCGCATTCCAGCGTTCCCGACGGTGCGGATGATCGCGACAATGCGGAGGTACGCAGGTTCGGAGAACCGACAAAGTTTGATTTTGAACCGAAAGCACATTGGGATCTCGGCGAGTCGCTGAACATTCTTGATTTTGCGGATGCGGGCAAGATAACGGGTGCAAGGTTCACGGTCTATCGCGGACTCGGTGCAAGGCTTGAGCGTGCACTGATAAACTATTATCTTGATGTACATACCGAAAACGGCTATACGGAGATTCTTCCGCCCTATATGGTCAACAGAGCTTCCATGACGGGAACGGGTCAGCTCCCGAAGTTTGAGGATGATGCATTCAAGGTTGCAGGCACGGACTACTTCCTTATCCCGACGGCAGAGGTTCCCGTTACAAACATTCACCGCGGCGATATTCTGAACGGTGAGGAGCTTCCCATCAAGTATTGCGCTTACAGTGCATGTTTCCGCAGCGAAGCGGGCAGTGCGGGCAGGGACACAAGGGGTCTTATCCGTCAGCATCAGTTCAACAAGGTTGAACTCGTGAAGTTCGTAAAGCCCGAAGACAGCTATGATGAGCTTGAAAAGCTTACGCATGATGCGGAACGCGTCCTGCAGGGTCTCGGCCTTCCCTATCGCGTTGTTTGCCTCAGCACGGGCGATCTCGGCTTCAGCTCTGCAAAAACCTATGATATTGAGGTATGGATGCCCAGTTACGGCAGATACGTTGAAATAAGCTCCTGCTCAAATTTTGAGGATTTCCAGGCGCGCAGAGCGCAGATTCGTTTCCGCAGGGACAAAAAGAGCAAGCCCGAGCTTGTTCACACACTCAACGGCAGCGGCGTTGCAATCGGAAGAAGCGTTGCGGCGATCCTTGAGAATTATCAGCAGGCCGACGGCAGCATCCGTATTCCCGAGGTGCTTGTGCCATACATGCACTGCGATGTAATCAAATAAGCCGCATATCTAAAAGCAGCTTTGCTGTCGGCATCGAAATTGAAAAAACATTGCAGCAGAATTTGATATCAAAAAGCGTTCCGCACAACACGGGACGCTTTTAATTTTTGATAATCAGCTTTAAGCCGAACTGTTCGCTTTTATGTCTGCGGGCTTGTACGTTCACGGGCTGCGGGGGAAGTGAACAGCCCGCGAACCCGATGCCGAACGTAAAGGGTCCGAAATCGGCTTTTGCTCTGCACTTGCAGAAAAGCGCAAAATGCGGTATGATAAGGATGGAAAATTGTGCGTCGATATGCGCACGGAACATTAAACCCGGACGGTTTTAACAAAATGAAAAATATCTATCTTATATCCACCGGCGGAACAATTGCATGTGTGCCGACCGATAACGGGCTTAAGCCCGAGCTTTCGGCAAGGGAGCTTTTGAACCTTGTTCGCGGAGAAACTTCGAATTGCGCAGGCAGCACTTGTGAGGGTGCAAAGCAGTGCAGCGTTTTCGGCAATGTTCATTGTGTTGATCTTTTCAGCATGGATTCATCCAATATTCAACCTGAGGAATGGATCACCATTGCGGAAGCGATAAACCAATATGCGGACAAATGTGACGGAATTGTTTTGACACACGGAACGGATACCATGGCATACACTGCAAGCATGCTCAGCTTTATGCTTGCGGGGATTCGGATTCCCGTTGTGCTGACCGGTGCGCAGTATCCTGCGGTTTATCCGGACTCCGACGGAAGGCGAAACCTTGAAAATGCAATCATTGCGGCAACGGCGCTCACGGGCGGGGTCTATATCTGCTTCGGCAATTCGCTGATGCTCGGCTGCCGCGCCGTAAAAACGCGCACAACATCGCTCAATGCGTTTGAATCGATTAATTACCCATATATCGGCACCGTAAGCGACGGCAGAATGCTTGCGCTGCACAGTCCGCAGGTTCGCAGCGAATACAGCTTTTCAACCGACATTGATCCGCGGGTTGCGCTCATAAAGCTTATTCCCGGACTCAGCCCGAAATTGCTTGACTGCTGCCTCGACTGCGACATTAAGGGAGTTGTTGTGGAGGCTTTCGGTTTGGGAGGAATGCACAGCATCCGCCGCAATCATCTGAAGGCAATTGAAAGGCTGATGGCGAACGATATTCCCGTAATTCTGACTTCGCAGTGCCTGTATGAACAGAGCACGCCCGATATTTACGAGGTCAGCCGTCCGCTGAAGGAACTCGGAATCATTTCCGCCGGTGATATGACAACGGAGGCGGCAATAACAAAACTCATGTGGGTTCTCGGACACACGAGCGGCATTGACGGTGTGCGCAATATGATGCAGACGAACCTTGTGGGTGAGCTGACTCAAAAGGATTGAGATTGCGGGATGCTTCGAATCGTTTCGAACATTCCGAAAACGGCAAAGCCCCGAACGGGGCGGAAAGGAACATAGAAACATGAAAAAAAGCATTAGACTTTTCACCTTTATGCTTGCGGCCGTTCTTGCGGCCTGTGCTTTCGCGGGCTGCGGAGGGAATGAACGGCCCGCAAACCCGACCCCGGATGCAAACGAAGTTTTGGTATCTCCGAATATTTACAACGAACTTCTGAATGCTTATTCCGCGCAATTCCTGCGCATAAACTCTGACGGACAGCAGAACGGTGAGCCGATTGTGATTCGCGATGAGGAAACGTTCAAAACCGAAGTTTTGCCGCTTATTCCGGGCGCTCAGGCTCGCGCGGACGCAGAGGCGGCATATAATGCGGAATTCTTTCAAAAGTACTTCGTTGTTGCTGCAAAATTCTATGTTTCAAGCGGATCCACAAGCTTCAAACTCAGCGGAGTAACAACCTTTAACGGAAACATCAATATCAGCATCGCATCGGGCGTGAACGGCGTCGGCACGGGCGATATGGCAGCTTTCCTCGGAATAATTTCGCTCAGCTTGGATAAATACGATCCGGAAATGCCGGTGAATATTCTTTCGGTGCCGCTGATGACGGATAAGGAAAAAGAACAATAAGCGCGTTCGTATCTGTCTTGAAGCAGCTGCCGGTCAGCGAAAGAACAATTCGGAAAAATGAACAGCCCGAAAACGCAGATGCCCGATGCGGAGATTTGCAGCGGGTTCAGCGTTTTTGCGCAGTTTTAAAATGATGATGCTTCAGCCGGCGCATCCCGCATATGCTTACTTGATACGTTTTTCATGCTGGAGACAAAAACAGATTGAAATGTAAAATTTGCTTCGGAGGCATTCGGATGAAAAAACAACTGAACAGAAGTGAACTGCTCGGCAGTCTGCCTGTGAAGCGTGCGGTACTGATGCAGATTCTGCCTGCAATTGCAAGCCAAATGGTTGCATTGGCTTACGGTATTGCGGATACTTATTTTGTCGGCCTGCTGAACGATCCGGACAAAACGGCGGCGGTCACGGTTGCCAATGCTGCGTTTTTGATGCTCACAGCTCTCAGCAACCTTTTCGGCATCGGCGGTGCAAGCCTTATTGCGCGGCTGCTCGGTGCGGGAAAGCCCGATAAGGCGCGGGAGGTATCCGTATTCTGCTTTTACGGCGGGCTTTTGAGTGCAGCCGTTTTCGGTGCGGCGGTCGGCCTTTTCAATGAACGGATTCTGCTCCTCTGCGGCGCGCGCGGTATGACGCTTGAATACGCAAGGGGTTATGTTTTTTACACACTGACGCTCGGTGCGGTGCCGACGGTGCTGACAACTTTGCTGACGAACCTTGTTCGCTCGGAGGGCGCGGCAGCGGCTGCAAGCTTCGGCGCGATTCTCGGATGCATTGTGAACATTGCACTTGACCCGATTTTTGTTCTTCCGTGGGGATTGAACATGGGCGCAGCGGGTGCGGGTGCGGCAACCGCAATTTCGAATGCGGTAGGGCTTGCATTCTTTATCTGCTACATCATTAAACAGCGCGGAAAAACCGTTTTGGGATTAAATCCCGCACTGCTCAGTCATTCGCGTGAACATGCGGGTGCGGTACTGCGCATAGGTGCACCGTCCGCTTTGCAATATGCTTTGACGGTCGTTGCCGTTTCGGCGCAGATGAATTTTGTTGCAAAATACGGCAATGAGGCGGTTGCTGCCGTCGGTATAACAAAAAAGCTTGATCAATTGCCGCTGTTTTTTTCAATCGGCGTTGCCAACGGCATGCTGCCGCTGATAGGCTACAACTATGCTGCAAAAAAGTTTAAACGAACAGAGGATTCGTTCCGCTTCGGATGCATCATCTCACTGTCATTTGCGCTTTTTTGCGTTGTGATATATGAAATTTTTGCGCCGGGACTGGCATCGCTGTTTATCAAAAACGAGGTAACGGTGAAATATGCGGCAGCCTTCCTGCGCAGGATGGTGCTTGCAATGCCGCTGATGAGCCTTTGCTACCCGCTGATAATCAAATTTCAGGCGATGGGCAAAGCAAAGGAATCGATAACGGTTTCGATTCTTCGCAAGGGAGTTCTCGATATTCCGCTTTATTTCATGATGGATGCACTGTTTCCGCTGTACGGCTGCATGTGGGTTCAGCCGATTGTTGACACGTTGTCCCTCGGGGTTGCGGCGGTGCTCAACAGGCGAATTGTGCGGCATGATGAATCAACTCGGCTTGAAGCGGAGAAAAATGCGGAATGATGCAGCTGCACCAAAATGAGCTGTCAACAGTAATATATATACAAGCCCGCCGGAAGTATTGCTTCCGTCTGCGGGAGAATAAGCTGCCTTCAGCGGGCAGAAAGGGGAATTTATGTCAAAATGCATTATACTGACGGGCGGCGGCTCCGCCGGTCATGTGACGCCTAACATCGCGCTGCTTCCGTACCTTCGCGCACAGGGGTGTGAAATTCATTATATCGGACTTGCCGGAAGCATTGAGGAGAAGTTGATTTCGGAACAGCATGATGTCAAATTTCATGCTATCGAATCCGGAAAATTCCGTCGTTATTTTTCGCTGAAAAACCTTTCAGACCCGTTCAAAGTGCTTAAGGGAATATCTCAATCCAAAAAGCTGATGAAATCGCTTCAGCCCGATGTTGTGTTCTCAAAGGGCGGTTTTGTGAGTGTGCCGGTTGTTATTGCCGCGAAAGGAAAAACAACAGTAATTTGTCATGAATCGGATTATACTCCGGGGCTTGCGAACCGAATTGCGGGCAGATTTGCCGACACGATTTGCGTAACATTTGAGGACACGCTGGAGCACCTCGGCAAGAAGCGCAGCGCCGCAGTTCATACAGGAACGCCGATTCGCCGCGAGCTTTTCAGCGGCAAGCGTGAGCGCGGACTTCAATTCCTCGATTTTGACGGCAAAAAACCTATTATACTTATTATGGGGGGAAGTCTCGGAGCGGCTGCATTGAACGACGGAGTTCGGGCAGCACTGCCGAAACTTACAAAGCAATTCGATATTGTTCATCTTTGCGGGAAGGGCAAGCTGGATGAAAGCATCGACTGCCCGGGTTACAGACAATATGAGTATATCAGCAGAGAACTGCCGGATCTGCTTGCAGCGACCGAACTTGTTGTAAGCCGCGCAGGTGCAAATGCCGTGTTTGAATTTCTCGCACTCGGCATTCCCGCGCTGCTTGTTCCGCTGCCCCTCGACGCAAGCCGCGGCGATCAAATCCTGAATGCGGAATATGTTCGCAAAAAGGGTTATGCGGCCGTTCTTCCGCAAGAGGAGCTGACCCCGGAAGTGCTTGTTGACAGGGTAAACGAACTGTATGCTTCTCGTGAGACCTATCGCGCAAATATGAAAGCGGACCCGACATTGGACGGCACTCAAGAGGTTATGACTGTTATTATGAATGCAATTAATAAAAAGAACACGCATTGAATTCAAAAAATGCTGAAGTTTCTTGCAAAACTGTTTATTAAGACTCCAAGGGAGTACGATGATCCCGCAACGCGCCGTGCATACGGCGTGCTTTGCGGTGCGTGAACGGCACCGCGTAAAGCCATTACGTTTATGCGGTTAAGAATGCAATCAATAACGGAAATTGCGTTAGTAAGGTGAAAAATGCTGAAATTTCTTGCAAAACTGTTTATTAAGACTCCGAGGGAGTATGATGATCCCGCAACGCGCCGTGCATACGGCGTGCTTTGCGGTGCCGTTGGCATACTGCTGAACATTCTGCTTTTTGCAGGAAAATTCATTGCGGGCAGCCTTGCAAAATCCGTTGCCGTGACTGCGGATGCGTTCAACAACCTTGCGGATGCGGGCAGTTCGGTAATAACCATGATTGGGTTCAGGCTTGCGGGACAGAAACCGGATAAGGAACACCCTTTCGGACACGGCAGGTTTGAATATATTGCGGGTCTGCTGGTTTCGGCTGCAATAATACTTATGGGCGTTGAGCTGCTTAAAACTTCGGTTGAAAAAATCATTGCGCCTCAGGCAGTTGAGTTTTCGGTTCTGACAGCAGTGATACTGGTTTTTTCCGTTGCCGTGAAAATCTATATGGCGGTTTACAACGGTTCTCTCGGCAAAAAGCTTGCATCGCCCGCACTCGCCGCAGCGGCCAAGGATTCACTTTCCGACAGCATTGCAACGGCAGTTGTACTCGTTTCATCGGCTGTCGGTCACTTCCTCGGAATTAATATTGACGGTTGGTGCGGTGCGGCGGTTGCTGTGTTCGTGCTTCGCGCCGGAATAATGTCAGTTCGGGATACGCTCGCGCCATTGCTTGGGACTGAGCCCGATCCGGAATTTGTAAAAAGAATCAACGACATTGTTCTCTCTTACCCGGAGATTTCAGCGATTCACGATCTCATAATTCACGATTACGGCCCGGGAAGACAGATAATTTCGCTTCACGCCGAAATGCCGACCGAATCGGGTTCGGATATTTTTAAGCTGCATGATATCGTTGACAATGCCGAACGCCGACTTAGGCAGGAGCTTGGCTGTGATGCAACGATTCATCTTGACCCTGTTGCGGCGGAGGATGAGCAGACACAGATGCTTCACGAGCGTATGGAAGCGGCTCTGTTTGAAATCAACAGTGGGTTGACGATGCATGATTTTCGAATTGTTCCCGGTCCGACGCATACCAATCTGATTTTCGATGTTGTTGTGCCGTATGACAACAAGATGCCGCAGGCAGAGATCCTTGAAAAAATCGAATATGCCGCAGCGGAACTGCCTTCAGGGAAAAACGGCGGAAAATACTATGCTGTCGTTCGTTTCGACAGACCGTTCACGTGATGCTTCAGGAAATATCTCGGATGAAACAGATCGGCTGCACGGCATTATTTCCCAGGAAATTTATGCATATTGCGCAATAAAGCCGAGTAACGGTTCGTTATGCAACAAAAAAAGTAATATGCGGCGCAATATATAAATACGGATTTTTTTTGCTGTCAAAACGGCTGAAAAAGTGGTATAATCCATGTATGCGTGAATTGGATACGCGAAAAACATAATGTAATTTTAGGAGGTTCACAAATGCCCGAAACGAGATCCTATATCCCGTGGGATGTTATCACAAATTTCATGAAAGATGCGTTCATGGGTTATGGCGTTCCCGAAAGGGATGCGGAAATCTGCACCGATGTTCTTGTTGAAAGCGACAGACGGGGGATTGAGAGCCACGGCTGCAATCGTTTCAAACCGATTTATATCGACAGGTTCGAACAGGGAATATTGAATCCTGTCACAAATATTGAAGTGCTGCGCGAAACGCCCACAACGCTTGTTTATGATGCTCATAACGGCATGGGCATGGTTGCGAGCCACAGCATGATGGAAAAGCTCATCAAAAAAGCGAAAACTTACGGAATGGCAGCCGGTGCAATCCGCAACTCCAGTCATTACGGTATTGCGGGTTATTGGGCAATGATGGCAACTCGGGAAAACATGATAGGCTTCACCGGAACGAATGCAAGACCGAGCATTGCGCCCACTTTCGGCGTTGAACCCATGCTGGGAACCAACCCGTTCACAATTGCAATGCCGACTGATGAACCGTTCCCGTTTGTGATTGACTGTGCAACATCGATAACCCAACGCGGCGAAATCGAAGTTCTTGCAAGACAGGGCAAACCCACACCGGAAGGGCGTGTTATCGGGCGGGACGGAAAGTTTATGACCGACAGCGATGAAATTCTTGCGGCACTTTTGCGCGGCGAAGCAAGCTTCATGCCCGTCGGCGGATATAAGGGGTACAGCTATGCAACCGTGGTTGAAATCCTTTCCGCTGCGCTTGCACAGGGCAACTACATGAAGATGCTCACCGGCATTGCGGAGGACGGTTCCAAAAAACCACATGGGTTGGGGCATTATTTCATGGTTTTCGATCCGGAAGCGTTTATGGGAATCGATGCGTTCAAAAAGACTGCCGGGGATATTCTGCGCGCTTTGCGTGCTTCGAAGGTTGCGCCCGGGCGCGAACGCATATACACGGCGGGAGAAATGGAATATCTGAAGTGGCTGGATCGAAGGGACAAGGGCGTTCCGGTCGGCGAATCGGTTCAGCGCGAACTCGCCGCCGTTCGCGATAAACTCGGTCTTTCGCAGTACGTTTTTCCGTTCGAAAGGGAAACTTCGGCCGAAATGAATCCGGATAAATGAATTTGAGAATTAAAGGGAAAATTCACGACAATTTCAAAACCGACCTTGCCTAAAATTAAACCTGCCGCCCGAGGGATGAAGCCCGAGCGGCAGGCGGCGGTTGATTCAATTCCGCCCGTATATTTAAATTATTATCGTTTTTTGTTACCGGAAACGATAAAACCGAAACTTAGGTTCAAATTGTTTTGCGATCAAGGCTGAACGCATGATTGATCAGCCCTGCGGTGTTTCTCTCGGATATCTGCTTGCATAATCGGCAAATTCTGCATAGAGCTCTTCATATGCTTTTTTATTGGCTTCCTGCCAGGTAAGACCTTCCCTGCGATAGCTTGAGGCAAGCGGACGCAGTCGATTATTATATATGCTATCGCAAATATTGGGCTCGGAGTAGGAGATTATGACCATTCTCTGCTTATCAACGGTGATTCGAAAATCCATACCGATGCCGCTCCTGAGAAGAGAGGGAGTTGGATGCTCCGTTAAGACATACACATCCGCCGTGATTTCGGTTTCTGTTTCATCCACAATCTGCTTGACATACACCTCCTTAATGAATACAGCGGTGAAATTGTAATCCGGATTGAATTTCATCCGGTCGATCGCAATTTGATTATCCCAAAAGAACAGATCCGTATCCTCGTTTCTGTCCATAATGTTGGAAAAATCCATAAGCTCAAGGTTCATACAGCCGACGTAATAGCGGCACTGCATTTCCGCTGCAAGCCATTCGACGGTTACGGGATCGGGTCTCGGATTTAGGTCTGCCGTTGGGGCTTCGGTTTCCGGTGCGGCGGTGGGGGTCTCCGTCGGCGCGGCGGTTTCGGAAGCAGCCGAATGCGGCGGGGCGGTGTTCTGTGCGTCTTTGTCGTTGGTTCCCTTGCAGGATGCAAGAACAAATGCGGACAGCAGCGCAAGGATAATCGATAAAAATCTTTTCATTTTTTGATCCTCCGTATTTTGAATTTGCTATCGCTTTTTTTGTTGTCGGAAACGATAAAACCGAAACTTAGGCTCAAATTGTTTTGCAATCAAGGCTGAACGCATGATTGATCAGCCCCGCGGTGTTTGTCTCGGATAGGCAGTGGCAAAAGCAACCGTTTCGGCATAGAGTTCTTCATATGCCTTTTTATTGGCTTCCTGCCAAGGCAGCCCTTCCCTGCGATAGCTTGAGGCAAGCGGAAGCAGTCGAGCAGTATATATGGTAGAGTACCCAAAGGGCTCAGAGTAGGAGATTATGACCATTCTCTGTTTATCAACGGTGATTTGAAAACCCCTATCGCTGCCGTCATCGTCAAAGCTGTAAGTTGGATGCCTCGTGAAGACATACACATCCGCCGTGATTTCGGATTCTGTTTCATTCACAATCTGCTTGACATACGCCTCCTCAATGGTTACAGCGGTGAATTTGTCATCCGGATCGAATTTGATCCGGTCGATCGCAAATTGATTATCCCAAAAGAACAGATCGGTATCCTCGTTTCTGTCCATAATGTCGGAAAAATCCATAAGCTCAAGGTTCATACAGCCGACGTAATAGCGGCGCTGCATTTCCCCTGCAAGCCATTCGACGGTTACGGGATCGGGTCTCGGATTTGGGTCTGCTGTTGGGGCTTCGGTTTCCGGTGCGGCGGTGGGGGTCTCCGTCGGCGCGGCGGTTTCGGAAGCAGCCGAATGCGGCGGGGCGGTGTTCTGTGCGTCTTTGTCGGTTCCCTTGCAGGATGAAAGAACAAATGCGGACAGCACCAACACGAAAACAAGAGAAAGAGACAGGATTTTTTTCATTGCTTAAATACCTCCTTGAAACTGAGAGTGATTTATTCACTTCCCCAACGGATTTATCGGCCGTCGGGTGCGGGACGTTTCTGCGCAGATTGTTTTGCAAAGGAGCGAATTCCGATGCAGTTCTTGTATACAATTACATGATAATATATCAAAGTAATAATGTCAACCCGGTTTTGCCCTGAAATTGTGAACAATTTGTTAACAATTCATTTGTAAAACACTTGAGCGGATTTTGCTTGGTTCATTTGATTTTCATTGCGATGAAACCAACATTTCCTCCGGAGTTTACAGCATTGATATTGTTTGCAAAAAGCAGATCATCGGCATGAACTTCCCGTGCAAAATCGATGATATTGCCGTACCAGCTGCGATAGTCAATAATGTAAATTGTTGAATAATGGTCGCAAAGGAACGCGGGCAGCGGATTTCCGAAGCTTTCCTTGACTAAAATAAGCACGGAATCATCCTTTATGTTTGGATTGGTCACAACGGAAAACGGATTGTTTCCGCCGGAAAAAGTTCGATATTTTGCCAGAGCATGGAGCTCGCTCACATCCGCAACGATCGGACAATCCGTTGTGTTGTCATCCGCATCTGTTACGGTGAGCGTTACTCCGTCGCTGACAGGGTAGAATGCTTCAATGGTTTCCGCGGGCGAAAACTTTTCATCGCCGCCGCTCTCGGAGTAAAAAGTGCCGAAAAACCCCTCAAAGTTAACGCTGCGGTGCGCTTCAAGCGGAATGGGCGCAATTCCCTTCGCGTTGCAGAATGCCTCATATCCGAGGTATGCACCGCGTGCCGTCCAGTGAAGGTCGGTGCGAAAATAGATAAATTCATCGCTGTGAGCCTTGAGCTTATCCCAAACCCGAACGGGTTTGGCATTTTCGGAAAGAGCCGCGTAAACTTCGGAAATGCAGGCTTCCGTATCCTCATAATCCGACAAACGCGCCTTCACTTCGTCGGGAAGCAATATCCCGTATGACGTTGGAATAATAAGACAATATACCTGCGTTTCTCCTGCAAGCGCATCGGCGGCATCGCTGATCAAGCCGGCATACTTTTGTGCGGTGTCTGCGTTAATGCGGCATTTTTCATATCCCTGCGAGCCGACGCGCAGAATGTCACCTCCGTACAGCGTGTAGTCCATCGGCGGATTGGCGGCTGAAGGGGTACAGGTTGAAGGAAGGCCGGTTGAAGGAACAGCCTCCGGCATGTCGGAATTCGGGGGAACAGCGCTGCAACCTGCAACCAGCAAGGCACACGCAAGAACAAAAACGAGAAGGCTCTTTGCTTTCATCATTGGATAAACCTCCTAAAATTTATTTCAAAATAGCCGCGGCACTCGAAACGTCCGCGGTAATGCACACAAATACATAAAGCCCGCTTTCGAACCGAACCGCCTTGTCATACTTTGAAACCTCGTTGGGGTCGTAGCGTTCCGCACTGCGCCTGCCTGCCGCGATATATTCATCAAGTGCGGAGCGGATTTCGGGCAAGTCGGAGCTGCTGCCAGCCTTGCACATGATAACTGCATCGGCATGGCTGCCGCCGCAGATATACATTTTAACATCGGTGCCTTCCGGCAAATCGCTCAGGATATAGTCGGAATACTCGCTTGCGTCTTCAAGCTCGGCGGAATAACGAACCTCTTCAAGCAGTCTTGAAAATGTTTTGTCCGCATCAAAGTTTGTGTGTGCTTCCGGAGTGCAGGCGAATAAAACAGTTATAACGCCTGCAAACAGAAACAATGCTGCAATAAGTGCAATTTTTTTCATCGGAATCTTTACCTTAATCATCAAGTCAAAATCCGAACAGCCCCGTTTAAAATCATAAATCGGAGCTGCTCGGGAAATCTCCGCAAAACAGAACTTAAATCAGGGGTTCATTGGATTTACTGCGGGGTCGTGCTTCTCGGGTGTTCCGCTGTATCCTGCAAATACGCCCTGCGGATATACTCGTATGCCTTTTTGTCGGCTTCTTCCCACGTCAACCCCTGGTCAAGATATCTTGCGGCAACCAGAGACAGCCATGTATTATAGCGGGTGGGGTCGGAGGACTCGCCATAACCGACAATCACCATTCGCTGCTTATCGACCGTGAGTTCGATGTAATGAGTCGGCTCGTAAGCCGAACCCGAGGAAGTGGGGAGTGACATGTAGATATCACAGCTTACCGTGATTTCCGTATTGGATTCATCAACAACGAACATGCTTTCGATGGGGTAAACCGAAACATCGGTCGGCTCAAACGGGTATCCAAGCTCATAAAGCAGGATTTCAAGCTGATTATCATAGAAGAAAAGGTCGGTCTTTTCGTTTCGATCCATTATATCCGAATAATCCATAAGCCTGCGGTTTATGCAGCCGGCATAATAGCGGCGGTACAATTCCTCTGCAAGCCATTCAACCGTTACGGAGTCGGGTCTGGGGACGGGGGTCATTAAAAACGGAGCTTCGGTTTCGGGCTCCGCCGTCGGTTCGGCAGCCGCCGTGGCAGTTGCTGTTGCGGTTGGCGGATTTGTTGTGTTCAGCGCGTCTTTGCCGTCGCCGCTCTTGCACGCCGCAAGCATAAATGCGGAAAACATAAGCACGAAAACGAGGGTGAGGGGTAGGGTTCTTTTCATTTTAACCTCCGTATTGTTATATTCGATATTTTGCAATCAACGTTCAAAACATAATTGCATATGGGTGCTGCCGTCAAAAAGCAAATGCGGCAGAAAGCATACGCAGCATCGTTATTGTGCATCTTCGGCATAGGTGGCGGCAATCTCATCATATGCTTTCTGATTGGCCTCCTCCCAGGTAAGACCCTGCCTGATGTAACCGGTGGCGAGCGGCTTAAGCCAGCTTGTATATCGCGATGCACAGGTTGAGGGTTCGGAATAATCGGTTATTACCATACGCGTCTTGTCCACCGTTATCTGAAAGGAAGCCGATGAGGTGAAATACACAGAATAGCCGCTGAATGTGGGGGTGATAAGGCTGACCGACATAAGGGCTGTTATTTCGGTATCGGATTCGTCCACAATTTGATTAATATGAACTTCATACGGAAATACATCAAGGAGTCTGTATGTGTGAATGGTCTTATAAAGCAGGATCTCAAGCTGATTATCCCAAAAGAACAGATCCGTGTTCTCGTTTCTGTCCATGATATCGGAATAATCCATGAGTTCAAGGTTCATACAGCCGGCATAATAGCGGCGGTACAATTCCTCTGCAAGCCATTCAACCGTTACGGAGTCGGGTCTGGGGACGGGGGTCATTAAAAACGGAGCTTCGGTTTCGGGTTCCGCCGTCGGTTCGGCAGACGCAGTTGCCGTGGCACTTGCCGTTGCGGTTGGCGGAGTTGTTGTGTTCAGCGCGTCTTTGCCGTCGCCGCTCTTGCATGCCGCAAGCATAAATGCGGAAAGCAAAAGCACGAAAACGAGGGTGAGGGATATGGTTCTTTTCATTTTTGGATTCCTCCATAAAGTATTGGTTGATTCCGTAAATCTCTGCGTAGTCCTTTACTCAGAGTGTCCTTAAAAACGTGCGAATCAATGACCCGACTTTTACTCTGAAAACGTTGTGCTTTTAGGCCTAATTAGGCGTATCTTGCAACCCGATTCACCTCCGTATGTTTCAACAATACTTCTGAGGACGCGACGATCCATTCCGGGTGAGTGCTGCGATAAAAATATATTATCGAGCCACGTATCCGGGTTGCCGAAACTAAAATTTGGAAAGATATCCGTAATGATAGCGGAATGGGCATATCTGCCTTGGTCTGAAATGTAGACTTGGAGTATATCCCCGGTACGTGGAGCGACAGTCAATTGAGACCAGAGCTTGTTGTTATTGTATCCCGTTGCCCGCGGACCGTACCCGGTGTTTGTTGTTACA
>OLOQ01000184.1_pt1 | contig 74446 bp, 73 predicted proteins | sample 1673101 | NCBI WGS metagenome assembly OLOQ01 (sample SAMEA3136754, study PRJEB25190) | human gut metagenome | biome: human gut; feature: human-associated habitat; material: faeces | place: Austria | collected 2013 | reverse complement strand
AATTTTTGAACGGTCCCCCCGAATCACTTCAAAATAAATAAATGATTAATTTCATTTTAAATAATTTATAAACTGTAAACTGTAATTATTATAATATAAAAAAATAAAAAATTCAATCAAATCTATTGATAAATTTTGCAATTTGTAATATAATCGTAACGAAAATGTAACAAAAGTGAAACAAATAAAATAAAGAAGGGAAGAAGTTACATGTTAAAATTTGGATTTGGACAAGACGTAGGAATAGATTTAGGAACTGCTACAGTAATAGTATATATAAAAGGAAGAGGAATAGTACTAAGAGAACCATCAGTAGTAGCAGTAGATAGAAACTCTGGAGATGTACTAGCAGTAGGTGGAGAAGCAAGAAGGATGATAGGAAGAACACCTGGAAATATCATAGCAACAAGACCACTTAGAGAAGGCGTAATATCAGACTACACAGTAACAGAAAAAATGTTAAAACACTTTATAGGAAAAGTTTGTGGAAAATCAATATTTGCACCAAGAATAATGATATGTATACCATCACAAGTAACAGAAGTAGAGAAAAAAGCAGTAATAGATGCAGCAATACAAGCAGGGGCAAGAAAAGTATATCTAATAGAAGAACCAATTGCAGCAGCAATAGGAGCAGGAATAGATATATCAAAACCATGTGGAAATATGGTAGTTGATATTGGTGGAGGAACAACAGATATAGCAGTTATCTCTCTAGGAGGTTCAGTTGTAAGCACATCATTAAAAGTTGCAGGAGATAAATTTGATGAATACATAGTAAAATATATTAAGAAAAAACATAACATTGCAATAGGAGAAAGAACAGCAGAAGACCTAAAAATAAATGTTGGATGTGTGTATCCAAAAATTCAAGATGCAGAAATGGAAATAAGAGGTAGAGATTTATCAACAGGATTACCAAAAACTGCAACAATACATTCAAGCGAAATGTTAGAAGCATTGATAGAACCTGCAATGATGATTGTAGATGCAGTTCATAGTGTACTAGAAAGAACACCACCAGAACTTGCAGCAGATATTAGTGACAAGGGAATTTATATGACAGGTGGAGGATGCTTAATAGATGGATTAGATAAATTATTACAAGAAAAAACTGGAATAAATGTAATGATTGCTCAAGATTCTATATCATGTGTTGCATTGGGAACTGGAAAAGCACTAGATAACTTAGATACATTAGATGGAAGATCAAAATAAAAACATAAACTTACAAGGACGTTCTTTAATGGGGTGAAAATTCCAAAATACAAATGGAACGTTCTTTAATTGATTAAAAAATGAAAGGAAAAAAATGAGTAAAGTAGTAAGATTCGTAACATTGGGATGTAAGGTAAATCAGTACGAAACAAATGCAATGGCACAAAAATTTTTAGAAAAAGGATATCAAATAATTGAAGAAATAACACCAGAAAATGAAGATATAAAACCAGATATATGTATTATAAATACATGTACTGTGACAAATATGTCAGACAGAAAATCAAGACAAATGCTAAGAAGAATGAAAGAAAAAAATCCATCAACAATAGTTGTTGCAGTTGGATGTTATGCACAAGTTGCAAAAAAAGAATTAGCAAAAATCCCGGAGATTGATTTAGTTTTGGGAAATAACGAAAAAGTTGAAATTGTAAAATATGTTGAAGAATACATAAATAATCACATAAATAATGTTGAATTAGACGATGTAATGTACTCAAAAGAATTTTCAGATTTTGGTGATGTTACATATACAGAAAAAACCAGAGCAGTTATCAAAATTCAAGATGGGTGTGATAGGTTTTGCTCATATTGCATAATACCATATGCACGTGGAAGAGTAAGAAGTAGAAAGCCAGAAAATATAATTTCAGAAATTACACAAATTGCATCAAAAGGAATAAAAGAAGTTGTAATAACTGGAATCCATATAGCTTCATATGGAAGAGACTTTTTAATGAGTAAAGATAGCAAATTAACAAATTACAGATTAATTGATTTATTAGAAGAAATAAACGAGATACAAGGAATCCAAAGAATAAGATTAGGGTCAATAGAGCCTCTACTTATAACAGTAGAATTTGTAGAAAGACTTAAAAAATTAGAAAAAATATGTCACCATTTTCATTTATCATTGCAAAGTGGATGTGATGAAACTTTAAAAAGAATGAATAGAAGATATACAACAGAACAATTTAAAGAAATTGTACGATTATTAAGAGGCGCATATAGTGATGTAAATTTAACAACAGATATAATTGTGGGTTTTCCAGGTGAAACAGATGAAGAATTTAATAAAACATATCAATTTTTAAAAGAAATTAAATTTTATAAAATGCATATTTTTAAATATTCACCACGAAAAGGAACAAAAGCGGCAGTGATGCCAAATCAAATAAATGGTGATATAAAAGAAGAAAGAAGTAAAAAATTAATCGAATTATCTGATAGAAATGAAATTGAATATAACAAGTCATATATTGGAAAAAATGTTGAAGTATTATTTGAAGAGGAAAAAGATGGAATGTATAAAGGACATACACAAAATTATATAATGGTATATTGTCAATCAAAAGAAAAATTGGACAATAAAATTATAGATGTAGTGTGTGAAAAAGCAGAAAAAGAACATATTATTGCTATTATGGAATAATGTAATAAAAATGTAATATTTATGTAACAAAAACTTAATACAAAAAAATGGCAAAAATCTTGATATTTGTATTAAAGTATAGTATAAATTATGTAGAGATTATTAAGTACAAAGGAGGAATTAAAATGGCTGAAATAAATCAAGAATCAGGTGTATTTGGTGGAATATCATTTGAAAATAATATGAATCAAAGTGGTGTTGTTGAAAATGCTGGAACAATTAGAAATGAAGCATTGCCTGTAAAAACAGGATTCTGGCAAAAATTTAAGGCTTTTTGGTTACAAGATATTGATTGGAACCAAGAAATTAGAGTCGAATTAACACCTGCTCAACAAAAAGTTGAAGATGAAATAAATGAATTTTTACATCAAGAAATTACTTGGGAAAAAGTACATGATTTCTTATTCCAAGAAATTACTTTTGGAAAGAAAAATAAATAATGTTCTTAATAATATTTAAAATAAAAACCAAAACTAAAAGAATGGTCTTGGCTTTTATTTTTTTTGCTTTATGTGCTGTGAACTGTAAAAATTCGATTTTACAAAAAATAAATTGTTAAAATTTACTTGATATTTTGCATAAATTTTAGTAAAATATATAACGTAAATAACTAAAAGAAAGAGAGTGTGAAAAATTGGAAAACAAAGAAATATTAGAAAACTTAGAAAAAATAATTACAAAAGAAAGAATAAAACAAAATGAGCCAATGAGTAAACACACGTCATTCAAAATAGGAGGACCTGCAGAATTCTTTATAAAAATATTATCAATAGAAGAATTACAAAAAATATTAGAATTTGCAAAAAAAGAAAAAATAAAAATAACAATACTAGGAAATGGAAGCAATATACTTGTATCAGATAAAGGAATACAAGGAATAGTAATAAAAACAAACTTAAAAGAAATAACAATAAAAAATAAAAAACAAAATAAAGTAGAGATAACAACAGATGATGCTGTACCAATAGGAATGTTAGCACAAAAATTATTAAAACAAGAAATAACCGGATTCGAAGAAATATCAGGAATTCCAGGCACAATAGGTGGAGCAATATTAATGAATGCAGGTGCACATGGAAAAGAAATGAAAGACATAATAACAGAAATTACGGCAATTGACTATAACGGTCAATTACATACATTTACAAATGAACAAGCGGAATTTACATACAGAAATAGTATATTTTCAAGTGGAAAATACATTATTTTACAAGCAAAAATGATGTTGGAAAAAGGAAATACAAATGATATAAAAGCCAAAATGGATGAATATGCACAATATAGAAAAGACAAACAACCAATAGAATATCCATCTGCAGGAAGTACTTTTAAAAGAGGAAACAATTTTATAACTGCAAAACTAATTGATGAAGCAGGACTAAAAGGCTATTCAATAGGCGGAGCAAAAATTTCAGAGAAACACGCAGGATTCATAATAAACACAGGAGGTGCTACGGCACAAAATGTTTTAGATTTAGCAAAATACGTTACAGATAAAGTTTATGAAAAATTTGGTAAGAAAATAGAATTTGAAATTAAGGTGTTGGGATTATAATATCCCATTGGAGGTAGCAAAAATGAATGGTTTTATAAAATGGTTTGATTCAAAAAGCAAATTAAAGAGATGGATGTTATTAATACTAATAGGGATTGCGTTGATATGTTATGGAACTGCAGAAATATTGGTCCTAAAAGAAATGTCATTTGCACAATTAGCAAAAATAATAGTCACATTCGTAATTGGAGTTTTAGCAGTAATTTTTGGATTAGTATGTTTAAACAAGAGAACATTAGAAATATTGATAGAATCAACAGATGATAGGATGAATGATAAGAGTAATGTAAATGTTAAATCATTAATATTTAATAAAAAAGTATATCATCAAGGACCTAATATTGTTGTAATAGGTGGTGGAACGGGATTAAATACTGTTCTTACAGGTCTAAAAAAATATACAGACAATATAACTGCAATAGTTACAATATCAGATTATGGAGAGACAGAAAGTGAATCCAGAAGAGAACTTCAAAATATGCCGTTAGATGATGTGAAAGATAGTATTGTCTCACTTTCTGCTCAAGATGGGCAAATTGGAAAATTATTTAATTATAAATTCACAGAAGGAAGGCTTAGAAATTTAACATTTGCAGATATATATTTTAATGCAATGAGAAATATAAATAAAGATTTTTCTGATTCAATAATGAAAAGTAATGAAGTACTAAATATTATAGGAAAAGTTTTGCCGGTAACATTAGACGAAATGAATATTACAGCTGAACTACAAAATGGATATTTGGTAACTGAAAAATCTAAAATTGCAGAAGTGGTATATGATAAAGTAACAAAAATAAATAGAATATATTTAAACCCTACAAATTGTAGACCTGCACCGGGTGTTTTAGAAGCAATAAAAGAAGCGGATTGTATAATAATTGGACCTGGTAGTTTATATACAAATGTAATACCAAATTTATTAGTAAATGGTGTTGCAAAAGCAATAAAAGAATCTGCAGGATTAAAAGTTTATATAAGTAATATCATGACAGAACCTGGCCAAACAGACGAATATAGCGTATCAGACCATTTAAATGCAATTATTGAACATTGTGGAAAAGGTATAATAGACTATTGTATATATGATACGGGGGAAGTTGTTCCAGAATACATAAAAAAATATAATTTAGAGGGACAAGACTTAGTTGATAGCAATGTTGACAAGGTAAAAGGAATAACATTTTTACAAAGAAATTTATCAATGATATCAGAAGGTTGTATAAGACATGACCCAGAATTAGTAGCAGAATCAATAATTGGACTAATATGTGATGATTTAAAATATCAAGATAAACAAAATGATCCTCAATATTTAATGTTAAATAATAAATTAAGAGAAGATAAGAGAATAAATAAAATAAAAAAACAAATGGCTAAAGATGCAAAAAAAGGTAAAAAAGAAAATAAAGTTGCGCATAAAAGCAAATTTAGAAGCAAATATAATGATAGAATTGAATCTATAAAACAAGCAGATGAAATGATAAAACTTAAAGAACAAAAAATGAGAAAAGAAGCAAGGAAAGCAAAAAAAGCAAAAGAAATAAGAGAAAATAAAATAAAAAAGGAAAATGTGAATTTTCAAGAAGACAAAGAGGTTCTAGAGTTTAGAAAAGAATATGAAAAAAGTATGAGACAAGCAACAATAACGACAAAGCCTCAAAGGGTTCTTCCAAAAAGTCAAAGGGGAAGACGAAGAAAAACTACAGGAAAATAAAAATTTTTGATGAGTAATATTAATCATTAGGAAGGAAATAGAAATGAAGTTTACAAAAGAGGATATTAATTTAGAAAATGGATTAAAGAGAGAATGGCTAATAACCAATGGAATGGGTGGGTTTGCAAGTTCTACAATTATTGGAGCAAATACAAGAAGATATCATGGATTATTAATTGCTCCATTAATGCCACCGGCTCAAAGATATTTAATTTTATCAAAAGTAGATGAAAGTATACAAATTGAAAACGAAAAATATGATTTATATACAAATGTGGGAGAAAATTATATTTCACAAGGATATAAATTTCAAGAAAGTTTTGAAAAAGACATTTTTCCAATATTTAAATATAATGTTGCAGGTGTAAATATTGAAAAGACGATATGTATGGAATATGGAAAAGAAGTTGTCGGAATTTGTTATAAAATAAAAAATATAAATAAACATTCTTTATTTACATTGGCTCCAATAGTTAATTTTAGAGATTTTCACTCAATGAGTACAAAGTATGAGTTTGACATAAAACAACAAATAAATAATACGAAGGTTAAAATTATTGTTGATGAGAACAAAGAAAATCCAATATATATGTATGTATCTGATGGAAAATATACAGAATATAAAAATAATATTTTTAAAGATATGTTTTATATAGAAGAACAAAAAAGGGGATTTTATCCAAAAGAAAATCATAGTGTTGTTGGAGTATATGAAATTAATTTACAACCCAATGAAGAAAAAACGATATTTTTTACATGTGGACTTGAAAGTAATATAGAAAATATAAATGTTGATAATATGTTAAAAAATGAAAAAAATAGAATAAAAAAAATAATACAAAATGCAGAAGCATCAACAAAAACAGAATTTGAAACAGAATTAATAAAAGCTACAGACCAATTTGTTGTATATAGACCTGCTTTTGAATTACACACATTAATAGCAGGATATCCATGGTTCTTAGATTGGGGAAGAGATAGTCTATTGTCATTAGAAGGATTATTGTTAAAGACAAAAAGATATGATATAGCCAAAGAAGTTTTACTAACAATGGCTAAAAATATCAAATGTGGTTTAGTTCCAAATGGCTATTCTGAAGAAGACAACAAACCTTTATACAACAGTGTAGATGCATCATTATTATTATTTGAACAAATACAAAAATACTTGAATTATACAGGAGATTATGAATTTGTTAAAGAACATATATATGATAAATTAAAAGAGATAATAGAAAATTATAAAAATGGAATTGATTTAGATGATAACAATATAAAATTAGGTAAAGATTTTCTTATATCTTCTGGAACTGCAAATACACAAAATACATGGATGGATGCAAAAACATATGGAATAGCGGCAACTCCTAGAAATGGGAAAGTTGTTGAGATTAATAGTTTATGGTATAATGGCTTGATGATAATGGCGGATTTGGCAGAAAAATTTGAAGAACAACCTAATACAAAAAAATACAAAGAATTAGCAAGAAAATGCAAAAAATCTTTTAATGAAAAATTTTATAATTCAAAAAGAAAATGCTTATATGATGTTATAACTGATGATAAAAATAAAGACGGAAAAATACGACCAAATCAATTATTTGCTTTAAGTTTAACATATCCAATAGTAGAACCAAATTCTATTGAGGCAAATAATATAATCAATGTAGTAGAGAAAAAACTATTAAATAATTATGGACTAAAAACATTGGCTAAAGGAGAGCCTAACTATGTTGATATATATGAAGGAGACGGATTTAAAAGAGATATGAGTTACCACCAAGGGATAACTTGGACTTGGCTTTTAGAATTATATTATGAGGCTTTAAAAAATATGGCAAAATTCGAAAAAAGAAAAACATATAAGACAAAATTAGAGGCAAAATTAAAAGACTTTGTTGAAAAGGAAAAACAAGTTTTTGAAAAAGAAATTAACCAAAGAGGATGTGTAGGAAGTATAGCAGAAATCTATGATTCTACAAAACCATATGAACCAAAAGGTGCAATTGCACAGGCTTGGAGCGTAGGAGCAATTTGTACAATGATTTTATAAAATCATATGTGCCATTATAAGATTTTCTATATATAGAAAAACTATAAGAAGGGATTAAATATGACGATTGATAATTTGGAAAAAGAATTAAAATTAGGTCAATTACATTCTTTATATCTTTTGTATGGAGAGGAATTGTATTTGTTAGAAAGCAATTTAAAAAGAATTAAAAATTTATTTGGTGAATGCATTAAAGGAATAAATTTTATAATGATAGACGAACAAAATGTATCTGAAATAATATCAGATATAGAAACTCCGAGTTTTGGATATGAAAAGAAATTGATAATTGCAAGAAATACAGGGCTTTTCAAAAAAGAAGGAAAGAGAAAAACAGGTGATACTACTAAAATAAAAGATAAATTATCAAAATATATTGAAGAAAATATGAAAATAATAGATGAGTCTGTTGTTTTAGTATTTGTTGAGGAAGAAGCGGATATTAAATCTGCTTTGTATTCTGCAATTGATAAAAATGGAATTGTATGCAAATTTGATTTTCAAAAGGCTAATCAAATAGAACAAAGAATAAAAACTATTTGTAATGGATATAAGGTAAATATAGATGCTCAAACACTTAGATATTTTATTGAATGTTGTGGAACTAATATGCAGGATTTAATAAATGAAATTAGAAAATTAATTGAGTATGCAGGAGAAAATGGAACAATAAAAAAAGAAGATATTGATAAATTATCAATTAAAAAATTGGAAAGTGTTATATTTGATTTAACAGATAACCTTGGAAAAAAGGATATAACAGGTGCTTTACAGGTTTTGCAAAATTTAATATATGCAAAAGAACCATTAGCAAAAATTTTAGTTACACTTTATAATCATTTTAAAAAATTGTATATAACAAAAATGGCATTGAATACAAATAAAGATTTGGCTTCAAGTTTAAATTTAAAACCTAACCAAATGTTCTTAACAAGTAAATATAAGGTACAGGCAAAATATTTTAAAGAAAAAGATTTAAGGAATATGTTACAGGATTTAACGGATTTAGATTATAATTTTAAAAATGGAAAAATTGATTTACAAGTTGGAATGGAGACTATTTTGTGTAGATATTGTTCCAATTAATAGTAACATTGTAGCAGAAAAATGTATAATAAAACCATTTATTGATAAAAATATTAGAAAGAAAAATATTTTTATTGATAGGTGGTTTTTTATGTTAAAAATAAAGAAAAATAAACTTTTGGCAATAATTGCAATTTTAATGGTAACAGGGATGTCATTATCTATATTTGTATATAAAAATAACAAAGAAAATTTGGCAGTAGAAACTTTATCAAAATATGGTTCAAGAGGTTCTGAAGTAACACAAATTCAAACAAAATTAAAAAGGTGGGGATATTATTCTGGAAGTATTGACGGAATTTATGGAACGCAAACAGTAAACGCAGTAAAATATTTTCAAAGAAAAAACGGTTTGACTGTAGATGGAGTTGCAGGGCCTGCAACATTAAAGGCAATGGGAATAACATCATCTTCTTCAAGCAGTTCATCATCTTCTAATTATAATAGTAATTTAAATTTGCTTGCTAGGGTTATTTATGGTGAAGCAAGAGGAGAACCATATACAGGACAAGTTGCAGTTGGTGCAGTAGTAATGAATAGAATAAAAAGTAGTTCTTTTCCTAATACGTTGGCAGGTGTTGTGTATCAGTCTGGAGCATTTGATGCGGTTAAAGATGGTCAGGTTAATTTGACACCAAATTCTACCGCAAAAAAGGCTGCGCAGGATGCAATGAATGGATGGGATCCAAGTTATGGAGCAATTTATTATTTTAATCCTTCTACTGCTACAAATAAATGGATTTGGTCTAGACCTATGACAGTTACTATTGGTAAACATAGATTTTGTAAGTAATTAAAAATGTTTTTGATTTAAATAAAACACCCTAAAACTCTGATGTATGATTATACATTAGAGTTTTTGAGTTGACTTTAATAAAAAAAGATAATATAATACAGAAAAATGTTCTTTTTAAGACAGTGTTCTAAATAGAATTGTTCTAAAAAGGACAAAAATAGAAAGAGAGAAAAATAATGTCAAAATTTGTACACTTACACATACACAGTGAATTCAGTTTATTAGACGGAGCAAATAGAATAAAGGACTTACCAGTAAGAGCAAAAGAATTAGGAATGGACTCAATAGCAATAACAGACCATGGAGTAATGTTTGGAGCCATTGACTTTTATAAAGCATGTAAAAAAGAAGGCGTAAAGCCAATAATAGGATGTGAAGTATATGTTGCACCACGTTCAAGATTACAAAAAGAAGCAGGAATTGATAACCATTACTATCACTTAATTTTGCTTGCAAAAAATAATGAAGGATACAAAAATTTAAGTAAATTGGTTTCATTAAGTTTTGTTGATGGATATTACTATAAACCTCGTATAGATAGAGAAATATTGGAGAAATACCATGAAGGTATAATATGCCTAAGTGCATGTCTTGCAGGAGAAGTAAATCAAGCTTTATTAGCAAACCAAACTGAAAAGGCAGAAGAAATAGCATTATGGCATAAAAAAGTTTTTGGTGATGATTATTATATAGAAATTCAAAACAATGGATTAAGAGAACAAGTTTTAGCAAATCAAAAATTAATTCAATTAGCAAGAAAACTTGATATTCCATTAGTTGCAACAAATGATGCACATTATTTAAAAAGAGAAGATGCATATAATCACGAAGTTTTGTTATGTATTCAAACAGGAAAAAGAATGAGTGACGAAGACAGAATGAAATTTGACACAGACGAACTATATGTAAAATCACCAGAAGAAATGTCAGAATATTTTAAAGCATTTCCAGATGCAATTGAAAACACAGTAAAGATTGCTGAACAATGTAATGTTGAATTTGAATTTGGACACACAATATTGCCAAACTATGATGTACCATCAGAATATCCAACACATTATGATTTTTTAAAAGAATTGTGTGACAAGGGTCTAGAAAAAAGATACGGAAAAAATTTATCAGAAGAAATACAAAAAAGAGCAGAATATGAATTAGGAATAATCAAAAAAATGGGATATGTTGATTATTACTTAATAGTATGGGACTTTATACATTACGCAAAAACAAATGGAATACCAGTAGGTCCAGGAAGAGGTTCAGGTGCAGGTTCTATTTTGGCATATGCAATTGAAATAACAGATATTGACCCAATAAAATATGGATTACTATTTGAAAGATTTTTGAACCCAGAAAGAATCAGTATGCCTGATTTTGATGTTGACTTTTCAGATGAAAGAAGACAAGAAGTTATAGATTATGTTGCAAGAAAATACGGACATGACCATGTATCACAAATAATCACATTTGGAACAATGGCTGCAAAAATGGTAATAAGAGATGTTGCAAGAGTTTTAGACTATCCATATGCAGAAGCAGATGCATTGGCAAAAATGATTCCAAATGAAATTCATATAACAATAAAAAAAGCCTTAGAGCAGAACAAAGAATTAAGAGATAGATATGAATCAGATGAGCAAACTAAAAAAATATTAGACATAGCAATGGGACTTGAAGGAATGCCAAGACAGGCATCAACACACGCATGTGGAGTTGTTATAACAAAAGACCCAGTAGATACATATGTTCCACTTTATGTAAGAGATGGACAAATCAACACCCAATACATAATGACAACACTTGAAGAATTAGGACTTTTAAAAATGGACTTTTTGGGATTAAGAAACTTGACAGTTATTCAAAACACAATAGATATGGTTAAAGTAAATCACGGAATTGATGTAGAATTTGACCATGATATGTCAGACCCAAAAGTATACAAATTATGGCAAGATGGAAATACATCAGGAATATTTCAATTTGAATCACAAGGAATGACAAACTTTATGAAAGAATTGAAACCAGACTGTTTGGAAGATTTAATAGCAGGTGTTTCTTTATATAGGCCTGGACCAATGGACCAAATACCAAGATATATCAGAGGAAAACAAAACCCCGGTCACAATGAATACACACACCCAAGTCTGGAGCCAATATTAAACGTAACATATGGATGTATGGTTTACCAAGAGCAAGTTATGCAAATAGTTAGAGACTTAGCTGGATATTCATTAGGAAGAGCAGACTTGGTTCGTAGAGCCATGGGGAAGAAAAAACTTGATGTAATGGCAAAAGAAAGAGAAGTATTTATACATGGACAAGTAGATGAAGATGGGAATGTAGTTGTACCAGGATGTGTAAGAAATGGAATAGATGAAGTTTCTGCAAATAAAATATTTGATGAGATGGCAGAATTCGCAAAATATGCATTCAACAAATCACATGCCGCATGTTATGCAGTTGTATCATACAGAACAGCATATTTAAAAGCATATTACCCTGCAGAATTTATGGCTGCAACTTTAAATAGTTATTTAGGAAATTTAGACAAAGCACCTCAATATATTGATGAGTGCAAAAGACTTGGAATTCAAATTTTAAAACCTGATATAAATAAAAGTTTTGAAAAGTTTACAGTAGAAGTTAACAATTCAGAAGCGGTTGGAAAAATTCGTTTTGGGCTTGGAGCAATAAAAAATGTAGGAACAACTCCAGTTGAGAACATTGTAGCAGAAAGACAAGAAAATGGAGAATACAAAAACTTTACAGATTTTTGTGAAAGAATAGCAGACACACAAGTAAATAAAAAATGTGTAGAAAGTTTAATAAAAGCAGGAGTATTTGATGAATTTGAACAAACAAGAGCAACACTATTAGCTTCATTTGAAACAATAATGGACACAATTCAAAGTGGAAAGAAAAAAGGCTTTAATGGACAAGTATCAATGTTTGATATAGGAACAGAGCAAGAAAAAGAAGAAATGGAAAAACAAAAATATCAATTTAATGAACATCCAGAAATGCCTGAAAAAGAATTACTTTCAATGGAAAAAGAAATGCTTGGAATTTACATTTCGGGACATCCACTTGAAAAATTAAGAGAACAAATTATGCATTCAACAAATATCAATAGTATGGACTTAGTCCAAATAAGTGAGCAAAACTTGACAAATAATGATAATAGTGCTAACGGGGATGAAATAGCAAATGTTCAAGTAAGAAATAGTAAGCCTAAATTTGTAGATGGTCAAAAAGTAAAGTATGCCGGAATAATTACTTCAATTAAGAAAAAATATACAAAAAATAATAAAATTATGGCATTTATTACAATAGAAGATTTGTATGGAACTGCAGAGGTACTTGCTTTTGAAAATGCAGTTATAGGAGCGGGAAGAAGTTTAGTTGAAGAAAATATTGTTTTAATTGATGGTCGTTTGAGTATTAGAGATGACCAAGAACCAACTATAATTGCAAATGAAATTAAGGATTTAGGAGAAGAAAAACCAAAGGTTGTAACTTTTGATATTACTGATTTTACTGAAGAGCAAAAGGAAAAGTTGAGATGTGCAATTAAGTATTTTTCTGGTGATAAGAATAATATGAATGTTCAGGTTAAAATTGGCGATGATATTAGACCTTGTGGGGCTATTTATTATAATGATGAGATTAAGAAAATTTTTGATGGGATATGTGAATAATTAATTTAAAACTTGAGTTATCAATTTGTCAATTGATAATAAAGTAAGAAATATCTAAATATAAATTATTTGAAATATTTATAATATAGGAGAAACTATGAAACAGAATATTTATGATGATAAAAAATTTTATAAAAAATATGATGAACTTAGAATTGATCAAAGAGGATTAAATGCAAATGATTTAATTGAAATACCAGCATTTAGAAATGTTATGCCTGATGTTAAAAATAAAAAAATATTAGATTTAGGATGTGGATACGGTGAAAACGACAAATATTATAAAGAATTGGGTGCAAAAAGTGTCTTAGGTTTAGACATTTCTACGCATATGATAGAGATGGCAAATACATACAATAAGTTAAGGAACATAAATTATAAAGTAGTACCAATGGAAGATATTGATAAAATTAATTATAAATTTGATATAGTAATTTCATCATTAGCATTTCATTATGTAAAAGACTATAATAAATTAATAAAAGATATATATAGTTTATTAAATAAGGGTGGTTATTTGATTTTTTCACAAGAGCATCCATTTACAACATGTATAAAATATACGGAAAATGTTAATAAGGGACATACAGTAATAGATGGAAAGTACTTTGGTTTATTTTCGGATTATAATAGACCTGGTATAAGGGCCAAAGAATGGTTTGGAAAAGATGTAATAAAATACCATAGAACTTTTACTGAAATTATCAATGTACTTGTAAATAATGGATTTTCTATAGAAAAAATAGAAGAACCTGTTGCAAGTCAAGAATCGATAGTTAAAAATCCAAAATACATAAATCAATTTGATAGACCATTTTTTTTAATAGTTAAAGCAAAGAAAATATAGTTTTTTATAATAACATTCACTTCGCAAAAATATCTTCTTTGATTTTCATACCAGTGTCAGAGGTCTTGATTAATAAAGATATTTTACGAGAGCATGAATTATAATAGTTGAGGAGAAGAACATAAATGGAAAAAAATAGATATAAAAATATTCAATTAACTCGGAGAAATTACAAAGGCAAATTGTATAACCCATTCTGGAAAATTTCATGTGGATGATGTTATTTCCACAATATTTCTTAGTAAAATTAATAAAAATATTATTTTGATAAGAGTACCATCTATAAATGAAAAATGGAATTTAAAAAATAAAATTGTTTATGACATAGGACTTCGGAGAATTTGATCACCATCAAAAAAACAGAAATGGACAGAGAGCAAATGGAATTTTTTATTCATCAATAGGATTATTATGGAAAAAATTTGGAAAAAAATATTTAAAGGATTTAAAAATTAAAAATATAAATAAAGTTTATGAATATATGGATAATGAATTAATACAATACATAGATGCAACAGATAATATGCAAATGGAATATTTAAAAAATAAGACATCACCTGATTTTATTAAATTATGTAATCCTGAATGGAATGAAGATATAACGGAAGAAGAAGGTTTTATTCATGCTTTAAAATTAGCAGATGAATTTTGGGACTTATATATTAAACATGCAATAGCTGAGATTGAAGCGATTGAAATAATTATAAGAAAAGCTAACGAAACAAATGAATATTATGTTGTATTTGATAAAGAATTACCATACAGAAAGGCTATTAATTTACTAGAAAATAAAAATATTAAATATTTAATATTCAAGTCAAAAAGAGAATGTTATGATATTAGATTAATAGATACAAAGTTAAAGTTTAAGAAGGAAATTGTTATAGAAGATATTGTACAAGCAAGGAAAATATCAAATATTAAAGATTTATTGTATGTGGATACTTATGGAAAATTATGTTGTACTAAAACGTTAGAATCTGCAATAAATTTAGTAAAATATAATGAACTATAATATTACATATTATTTATAAAATATTAAAAAATAGTGGAATTAGAACAATAATCAGTTACTCAAAAAATTAGAATAGATTTGACATTTTATGTAAAGCATAGTATAATATAATCATAAATTAATTAGGAGGTGCTGGTATGACAGTAACAAACAAAACAACAGTCACACTTTTTATCTTAAGTAGAGGCCTTAAACCAAACGAAACCGGTGAATATTCAGAAAGGATGTTCAACACATTGGACATTCATTCTGACATAGGAAGTTGTGTTATCACAACCGAATATGGAAAACGAAGTTTCAAAAATTATGGGCGTTTGGTTGCAAAAGAAGGCCGAAAAAAGAATAAGGATGGAATGAAAAACATTCTTATCAAAGAGGCTAATTAGCCCACTAAGAAAAGGACGACATACTCAAAAGGTGTGTCGTCTTTATGTGTGAGACATGCTCGTCACACACAAAGAAGAGGTCCCCAAAAGGAATCTCTATATTAACTTTATAGTTCAATCTTAGGTTGATACCTCTCAAGCCACATATTAACCTGGCACAAATAAGCCATAAGTTGAGGACCAGTCCTTGGATGTCAGAAAACAATACGGACAGCTAACCGCTGATACTGTAAGAAAAGTAGAAAATACACAATCTGCAAAAATGAACGTTTTTTATAAAAATAACGAAAAATAATATAAAATATGTGATTACTGAAATAAATTGTTATTAAATAACAGTTTATTATGATAATATAAAATAAAATTATACTTGACAGTCAATACTACATAATATATAATACAAATATATTTATTAGTAAATATATACATAAGCGAGAACGGAGTGGTATTATGGAAAATGCTGTTGAGAAAATTAATACAAATGATAAAATAGAATTAGCACAAAATTCATCAGAGAATATTAAAAATTTAATTTATACTATTAGAGGAAAGCAAGTAATGTTAGATAGTGATGTTGCGATGTTATATCATTATGAAACGAAAAAAATAAATCAAACTGTCAAAAGAAATATTAATAGATTTCCAAAAAAGTTTTGTTTCAGATTGACAAAAGATGAATTTGAATTTATGTGGTCACAAATTGTGACCACATCTAAGTTAAAAGATAATAAATATAGAAGTGCAAAATATTTGCCATATGTATTTACAGAACAAGGTATAGCGATGCTTTCTGGACTTTTAAAAAATGAAATAGCAGTTCAAGTTAGCATAAACATAATGGATGCATTTGTAGAAATGCGAAAATTTTTATTATCAAACGGACAAGTTTTTGATAGATTATCAAATGTTGAATATAAATTATTAGAACAAAATAAGGTATTAACAGAACATGAAGAAAAATTTGAAAAAGTATTTGATGAATTACAAAAAAATGAAAAAGAAGAATTCAAACAAAAAATATTTTTTGATGGGCAGATATATGATGCTTATAGTTTGATAATTGGTATTATAAAAAGAGCGAAAAACAAAATTTTAATTATAGACAATTATATAGATGACAGTATTTTAGAAATGCTACAAAAGAAAAACAAAAATGTTGAAGTTATAATTTTAACAATACAAAATAACAAATTAACCAAATTGGATATTCAAAAATTTAATAAACAATATCCTACATTAAAAATTGCATATACAAATAAGTTTCATGATAGATTTATAGTAATTGATAACAAAGAGTTATATCATTGTGGAGCATCACTTAAAGATTTAGGAAAGAAATGTTTTGCAATTTCTAAAATAGAAGATATTGAATACATAGAAAAGATAAGTTGTGTAGAAGAAGTCAAAACACAATAAAATAATATAAAACATGTGATTACTGAAATAAAATGTTAGTTAATGGCACTTTATTTTTTGCATATTTATTGTAATAATTTGGTATTTATGATAATATAAAATAAAATTAAGAGGCATACAAGAAAAAATCATTATGTGTACAATCTTTAAATTATGTATGTGAAGCTATTTATGATTTTTATATGGTTCATATTATATTTATCATCATAGTTGGTTTATGGTATTAGAAGATTTAATATTATTAATTACTGGAATAATAGCTGTATATAAAAATGATATAAAGAAAATACATAATAATAAAAGTTATAAAGAAAGGTAGGAAAGAATATGAATACTTTTGTTAATTATGCACATAGAGGAGCATCAGCATATGCACCAGAAAATACAATGGCAGCTTTTAAAAAAGCATTTCAAATAGGAACAAACGGAATAGAACTAGATTTACAAAAGACTAAAGATGAAAAAATAGTTATATTTCATGACGATAAAATAGATGAGAAGTCAAATGGAACAGGAAAAATATCGGACTATACATATAAAGAACTATTAGAATTTGATTTTGGAAGTTGGTTTAGTGAAGAATTTGAAAATGAAAAGATAGTTCTATTTGAAGATTTTATGAAAGAAGTATCAAGCAAAGATTTAATTTTAGCAATAGAATTAAAAGAAGAAGGGATAGAAAAAGAAACCTTAGAAATTATAAAAAAATATTATAATAAAGCCAATGTTTTTATTACTTCATTCATATATAATGCATTATTAAATGTTAGAAAATTAGACAAGACTATAAAAATAGGATGGCTTATTAAAGAAGATATAAATCAAAAAAATATATTAGAGTTTATGAAAATTTCTGGAAATCAAATATGTCCACCAGCTGACTTAGTTTCAGAAAATGGAATTAAATTAGCAAGAAAAAATAATCTGGGTGTTAGATTATGGGGAGTTTCTAATGAAAATATAATGTTAAAAGTATATAATTTAGATATAGATGGAATGACTGTAAATTTTCCAGATAAATTAAATGAATTAATAATGAACAATTAAAAATACAGGAATTAATATACGAACATCCAACCGCAATGTTAGATCAATGTGAAATAAAATTTGAATAGCATTTTTAATATAAAATAAAAATGAACCCTCCTTCATGGAGATATTATAAGTACAAATGTTATGAAAGATAAAAATAATAAATTATGGATTATAGATTTTGCAGTTTCTAATTATGTTCCTAGAATTATTGACTTAGCAGTAAGTTCTTGTAATTTATGTTTAGATGCAGAAAACAAAGAAAATACAAAGAAAAAAGTAAAAATGATTTTAGAAGAATATCAAAAATATAATAAATTAACAGATTATGAATTAGAACAATTTCCATTATTTTTTGATATTGCAAATGCAATGGGAGTTTTACAAATTAGTCATTTGAATACACTAGGAGAATTATCTGAAGAAGATAAATTTTGGTATGATGAAAGTGAAAAAGGGTTAGAATTTAGTAATAAAGAATTTTGGAAAGATATTTATGTAAAAAAATGATGTGAAAGACAATTTATAAATTATGAGGTGAAATAATGAAAATATTAATAGCTGGATTTAAAGGAGATGATAACTCCGCAAAAATATTATTAGACTATATAAAAAAAGTATGTAATGAAGATATTTTATATTTGGAAAATGATTTTGAAATAAGTAGTAAACAAATAGAAGAAAAATTATTAGAAAATTATGATAATGTTTTGATTTTTGGTCAAAAACCAAATACTACCAATATTTACTTTGAAAATAATGCTATCCTAGAAGGAAAAAAATTAGTAACAGATTACTATTATGGTGCTTTAAAAGAAAATTTAGAACAATATGCTTACCAAGTAATGAATTCGTATGATGCTGGAAAATATTTATGTAACAATGTATTTTTTAGAGCATTAAATTTTAAACAAGAAAATAATTTAAAATCAAAAATTGCTTTTATACATATTCCAACTATTGATAATATTGAAGATATGAATCGTTTATCAAGTTCTATAAAAGATTATATTGAAACTTTATGTGAGGAGAAAAAATAATTCTCAAATGTTTAACGAGTTTTTATCATTAAAATAGTAAAATTGTATACGATGTAAAAATAGAGATTCTTCACAGAACCTCTATTTTTACTTAAATTTCAATTTTAGGCTGATACCTCTCAAGCCACATATTAACCTGGCATAGATAAGCCATCAATTGTGGACCAGTCATAAGTTGCCCAAACCAAGGACGAGAAAAAGCAGAACCATCAGTATTCAAAATCTCCAAAATATAATCTCGATTAAGAAGGCTGTTAATAGGAGCATTTTTATCCTTCATAATATCGGCAAGCATGCCCTTAACCTTAGCCAAATAAGTAGGATTATGAGTCTTAGGATAAGGAGATTTTTTTCTATCAACAATTTCATCGGGCAAGAAATCTTTGCAGATATATCTAAGCAAACCTTTTTCGCGACCATTCAAAGCCTTTATTTCCCAAGGGATATTCCACACATATTGAGCTAAACGATAATCACAAAAAGGAACACGAAGTTCAAAACCATTATACATAGCCATTCTATCAGAACGGTCCAAAAGAGTTTGCATAAACCAATTCAAAGTAAGGTGTGAAATCTTTCTTTTTTCAGCTGTTTCAGGAGAATCTGAATCCAAAATCTCAACTTCAGACAAACTCTCATTATATCTATAATCAATATAACTTTTTAAATTAACCTTTTGACCAATAGATGAATTTAAAAGTCTTTGCCTTTCGTCAATTGCAATAGACCAAGGAAAAGTTCCACTATTTAAAGCATCTTCGCGGAAAAACCATGGATATCCGCCAAAAATTTCGTCAGCACATTCACCAGTAAGAGAAACAGTCATTTCCTTTTTTACATTTTTACAGAATAGCAATAAAGAAGAATCAATATCTGCCATACCAGGCATATCACGTGCAATCATAGCATCTTCTAAATATTCTGCAAGTTCAGGAGTATCAATAACAATTTGATGATGATTTGTGTGTAAATCTCTATTCATTAAATTGATGTAATAATTATCTGAATTCGGTTGAAAATCGCTTTTAACAAAATTTTTATCATTATCCACATAATCAATAGAGTAAGTATCTAAAGGTGGTAATCCATTATCCTTACAATAATTAGAAGCAAATTTTGTAATAATACTTGAGTCAAGACCACCAGAAAGGAATGTACATAAAGGAACATCAGATACAAGTTGTCTAGTAATAGCATCATTCAACAAAAATTTCACTTTTTGACAAGTAGTTCCAAAACTATCTGTATGTTTTTCAGATTTTAATTTCCAATAGCGTTCAATGTGCAAACCATAACTATTAAAAGTAGAACAATGAGCAGGTTTTAGCTCATAAATATCTTTAAAAACTGTAGTCCCAGGGGTATGAGCTGGACCAATTCCGAAAAGTTCACAAATGCCTTGATTATCTAGTTTTTTTTCAATTCCAGGATACTCGAATAAAGCCTTAATTTCAGAGCCAAAAATCAGACTACCATTTTTCATTGTATAAAATAGTGGCTTCACTCCAAAATGGTCACGAGCCATAAAAAGTTCTTTTTTTCTACTATTCCAAATAGCAAAAGCAAAAATTCCATTAAGATGATGAACAACATCATTTCCATAGTGAATATAGGATTTTAATAATACTTCAGTATCACAATGACCATTAAAAGTAAAACCATTTTCAGACAAAGTTTCTTTCAATTCTTTGGTATTGTAAATTTGACCATTATAAACAATAACATATTCACCATAAGAATATTTTTCAATCATTGGTTGCTTTCCACCGTTCAGGGTCAATAACAATTAGACGTTTATGACCTAAAGCAACATTTTTATTTATGTAATATCCATCTTCATCTGGACCTCTTTTTGCTAGAGTAGAATTCATATTTAATAAGATATTTTTCTTAGAAGAAACATCATTTTTAAAATCAACAAAACCAACAAAACCACACATATATAAACCTCCGACTTTGATAAAAGTAGCCAATAAAATATGATGACAATTAAAAAAAGTGCAAATTTTAACAATATTTATTAGCATCTTTAATAGTATATGCAATTTTTTTAAAAAGTTGCTTTTGAAAAAAATATGTGATAAACTAAATATGTAGTAAGAGGAGATGAAATATATGTACTTAAAAAATATAGTAGGACATTTTATGGTAATAACAAGACACAAATGGGTAGTATTCAAATTATGCTGCAAGGTAGGACAACCTTGGAGAGGTTTAGTTCATGATTTATCAAAATATTCGCCTACAGAATTTTGGGAAGGAGTAAAATATTTTAATGGAAAACATTCACCAATAACAGATGCAAAAAAGGACAAAGGATATTCACAAGCATGGCTGCATCATAAGGGTAGAAATAAGCATCATACAGACTATTGGGTAGATTTAAGTGCACCAGATAAAACTCCAATTATTCCGTATCAATATGTGGCAGAAATGTTATGTGATAAATTGGCTGCGGGGATGGTGTATAAAGGAAAAGACTGGACTAAGGAATATGAACTGGATTATTGGTTGAATGAGAGAGACAAAACTCTTGTTAATGACCAAGTTGAGGCATTGATTACTGAATTTTTGACGCAAGTTAGTAAAGATGGAATAGATAAAGTTTTAACTAAGAAAAATGTAAAAGCGTTATATAAAAAATATTGTTCTCCTGAACGACGAAATAAGGTTACTAGGGAATATGCGAACAAAGAGTAATTTGATTTGACAATTTACATAATTTTTTGTATAATGTTAAATGTAACTTGTAAACATATCAACAAAGTAATTTTGGAGGTAGAAAATGAATGGAGTGTTTTGGCTAATGAGATGTGGCGTGGTAGAGTCATATGATCGGAAGAAAGTAAGTAAAAAACTAAAAAAGGGTTTGTTGAAATATAAAAAAAAGGATGAACAATTTTCTATGATACTTAAAGAAATTATTGATGAAATGGAATATAATGATACTGTTGAAATTAAGTGTATCGGAGAAGTTCAAGTAGTCCTTGATAACAGAACACACTCTTGGGAGAGTAAGGAAAAAATTCGGACTCTTACTTTTAAAGGTGAAAATGCAATACGACTTAATGAAATCTTTTTTTCAGATGAAGAAAAAAGTAATAGAAACAAGAAAAAAATTATGAAAAGAAAATATGGATTTTTTGTTATTGATAATGATGAAAAGATCAAATTTGAAGGTATCATTGTTTGTATGCATGAATTTCTAAATGATACTATTCAAGTTAAAAGAAGTTCCTATGATAATAGCAATGGTAAATATGTTCAAAAGGACGTATTGATAGTTGATTATCTAAAAGGAACTGGAATGGAAAAACTTAAACAATTTCTTACAAAAGTTGCCACAGATAGGCTAAAATGTGGCTTTCAAATGCCGGAAATGGCCATAACGAAAGATGCAATGGACTTTATTGAAAAATAAAAGTCTGTTGTTAACAAAGAGATAGTAGTGCTATAATATGGCGCTACTATTTTTCTGTGTATTAGCAAAGATATAATTTTAAAAATAAAAAATGAATAATCTGTAATATTTTATCAAAAAAATACACTTATAAAGTGAAAGGAGGAAAATGTTATGCAGAATATAGAAGAAATATATAAACAACATTCAAATGCAGTATATAAATATTTATTCTGCCTAACAGGTAATGCAGATATATCAGAAGAACTAACACAAGAAACTTTTGCAATAGCAGTAAAAGAAATAAAAAAATTTAAAGGAAACTGCAAAGTATCAGTATGGCTATGCCAAATTGCAAAATATTTATGGTACAAAGAATTAAAGAAAAAATCACGAAAAAATATATCAATAGAAGAAATTGAAGAGGTAGAAGAAACAAAAACAGTAGAAGATATTATTTGTGATAATGACGATAAAATAAGGCTTTTTAAAGACATACAAAAATTAGATGAAAAAACAAAAGAAGTAGTTTATTTGAGAATAACAGGGAATTTAAGTTTTAATGAAATTGGAGAAGTTTTAGGTAAAACACCTAATTGGGCAAGAGTTACATTTTATAGAGCAAAACAAAAATTAAAGGAGGTAAGAAAAGATGAAAAAAGAAATTGAATGTAAAGTAGTTGAAGATTTATTATTTGGATATGTTGATAAAACTTTAAATAATGAGTCTAAAAAATTAGTTGAAAATCATTTGAAAGATTGCAAAGACTGCAAAGAAAAACTGAATGAAATTCTAGAAGAGAATAAACAAAATGAAAAGATACAACAAAGAGAAATCGACTATCTAAAAAAGATAAAAATTAAAAGCAGAATAAAATCAATATTAATTGCGATTGGAATTATAATATTAATATTAATTTTATTATATTTAATAAAATTTATAAGAATTTCTAATATAATGTGTAAAGCAGAAAAAAGCTTAAAATCACAAAATTATTATTGTGAAAAACAGGAAAATTCTGGCGAAAATAGTGTTTCTGTTTCAAAAACATATTATAAAGATGGAAAATATAAAATAACAAATGAAATATATTCAGATAATGGCAAAGAACTTATTTCTACTGAATACGGAGAAGTTGGAAGTGATGAAAGAAAATTAGTAAATGAAAGAGAAAAAATTGTTACAGTATATAAAGGTGATATCTCAGAGACTTTTAATAAAGAAGAAAATGTAAAATTTGATAGATTTCCATTAGAAGAAAGAAAAATGGTTTATGCAAATTTAGGTAAGGCATTTTTGATGTCTATAGAATCAGATTCATATGATTCAAATAAAGAGTATTATATTTTAAGATATAAGTTTGATAAGAGAAATACATGGGAAGTATGGTTAGATAAAGAGACTGGTCTTGTTATTAGAGAGATAAATAGAGGTGGTTCAGTAGTATATATTCCAGGAACAGAAATTGTTAAAAAAGAGAGTGATATTATTGAAAAATATAAATATGATTTTGGTATTGTAAATGATGAGGATGTGAGTGTACCCGATTTTTCTGGCTATAAAGTTGAGTATCAAAATTGGAATATGAGTGATATTGGGGAGTAGATAAATATAAATTGACATTGACAATTGGAATAGGTTTTTGTATAATGTTAAAAGTAACAAGGCAGTAATATCAACAAATATTTTGGAGGTATAAAAATGAGCGTGTACGTAAAAATGACAAAAGAAAAAATAAAAAAAGAAAGTGATTTTGTAATATATAATTATATTGCATCACAGGAAAATGTAACAGAGAAACAACTAAAAGAGGATTTACGGGGAAAATATGGACTTCAACTTAATATAGAAGAAATCCAGAAAATTATATTAGACTATGTGAAATGCGGAATCTTATCACCTAGATTTAGATGTTATAAAGTTAAAAGTTGTTGATGAAAAATGTAAGAAGAGAAGTGCAAAGCTTCTCTTTTTGCGTATCATCCAATTTTGTATTGAAACAAAACAAAACTTGTGATATATTCATATAGAAAAACATAGGAGGAATAAAAGGTAAATAAAAACACCTAAAAAAAGAAAATGTACTATACATATATGATAAGATGCGAAGATAATTCAATTTACACAGGAATGACAAATAATCTAGAAAGAAGATTAGAAGAGCACAAAACCAAAAGTAAAAATGGAGCCAAATACACAAAATCACATAATGCTATTAAAATAGAAGCAGCATGGAAAAGTAAAGACAAATCACTAGCATGTAAATTAGAATATCAAATAAAAAATTTAACTAAAAAACAAAAAGAAAACTTAATAAACGGAGAAAAACTATCAACATATATACACGGAAAGATAGACTGTAGAAGATATAGAAAATGTCCTTTTTTGGATGGTTTTCAAAAGGACACATGGAAGGAGAAATAAAAAATGCCTAACTGGACAAAAGAACAAAAACAAGCAATATATGAAAAAAACTCAAATTTATTAGTGGCTGCAGCAGCGGGAAGTCGGAAAAACGGCGGTATTAGTAGAAAGAATTATAAACAAAGCAATAAATGAAAATATTGATATAGACAAATTATTAGTCGTAACATTCACAAATGCGGCGGCATCAGAAATGAGAGAAAGGGTATTAGATGCAATATACAAAAAATTGGATGAATACCCGGAAAATGAAAATTTACAAAGACAAATAACATTATTAAATATGGCAAGTATTTGTACAATAGACTCATTTTGTTTAGATGTTGTAAAAAACAACTTTTATGAATTAGAAAATGTATCACCTAATTTTAGAATTGCAGATACACCTGAGATAGAACTTTTAAAACAAGAGATTTTGGACGAATTGTTTGAAAATAAATATCTTTCAGAAGATAAAGACTTTACAAAACTTATAAATACATATACAAGTTACAGAGATGATACACCTTTAAAAGACTTAATTTTAAGCATTTATAGTTATATAAGTTCAAGCCCATATCCACTAAAATGGCTAAATGAGAAAATAGAAATGTTTAACATAAAAGATGAACTAGATAAAGATTTTAGTCAAACTCCATGGGGAAAAGTGTTATTGGAAGAGATGGATGAAGAATTAACAGATGATTTAGCTATACTTGAAGATACAGTAAAAGGAATGGAATATGAAAAGGAGCTAGAAATTTTCAAGCAAATAATGGAGTCAGACATTAAGCAATTATCAACATTAAAAGAAAATTTAAATAATTGGAATAAAGCATATGAAATCGCACAAAATATAAAATTTACGGCATGGTCAAGAAAAAAAGTAGAATCAGAAATAAAAGAAGAAGCAAAAAATGTAAGAGATAGTGTAAAAGATAAATTCAAGAGAAAAACAGGAAAAATATTTGTATCAGATTCACAACAATCAAATCAAGATATATTTGATATGTATGATATTTTGAAAAAATTAGAAAAATTGATTATAGAATTTGATGAAATATTTTCAAAAAGAAAAAGAGATAAAAACATAGTTGACTTTACAGATATAGAACATTTTGCTTTAAATATATTAGTAAAAGATGTAGAAACAACAACTGATGAAAACGGAGAAAAACACAAAAAGATAATAAAAACAGAAGTTGCAAAAAAATACACAGAAAAATTTGAAGAAATTGCAATTGACGAATATCAAGACAGTAACCTTGTACAGGAATTTATATTATCTTCAATTTCTAGGGGAAATAACATGTTTATGGTTGGGGATGTAAAACAAAGTATTTATAGATTCAGACAGGCAATGCCAAAACTATTTTTAGATAAATATTCTAATTACAAGCCAGTTGAAACAGACCCAAATTGTTCAGGAAGAAAGATTCAACTATTCAAAAACTTTAGAAGTAGAGATAATGTACTTGATTTTACAAACTTAATTTTTAAAGATATTATGAGTGAAAAATTAGGGGAAGTTGACTATAACGAAGATGAGTATTTGAATTTTGGTGCAGAAGATTACAAAAAAATAGAACAAAATTTAAAAACAGAAATTGATATAATAGATGTAAAAACAGAGGAAGAAAGCGAAGAAGATAGCCAAGAGTACTCAAATAAATATTATGAAAATTCAGATTATGACGATAATGATGGAGAAAATGAAGAAGAATTAGAACACTTGGAAAATATTGAAATTGAAGCAAAATATGTTGCAGATAAAATAAAGAAATTAATAGATAGCAAATATCAAGTATATGACAGAAAAAAAGAAATATTTAGAGATATAACATACAAAGATATTGCAATTTTATTGAGGTCCACAAAAGACAAGGCAAGTATATATGAACAAGAACTTATAAAACTTGATATGCCTGTATTTGCAGATAGTAACCAAGAATATCTAGACTCAATAGAAATTCAAACAATTATGAGTTTACTAAAAATAATAGACAACCCTATGCAAGACATTCCACTTGTAACAGTTTTAAGGTCAAACATAGGAAAGTTCACAGATAATGAACTTGTGGAAATTCGTTTATCAGACAAATATGACAATTTCTACAATTGTATGCAAAAAGCAAAAGTTGATGTTGATGCACAATTAAAAGAAAAAATAGAAAAATTTTTAAATCAAATTGATACATGGAGAAAAGAACAAGAATATCTAGCATTAGACGAATTGATTTGGAAAATTTATTCAGACACAGGATATTACAATTATGTTGGACTAATGCCAAACGGTAATTTAAGACAGGCTAACTTGAAAATATTATTTGAAAGAGCAAAAAAATATGAAACTGCCAGTTTTAAAGGATTATATAATTTTATAAACTTTATAGAAAAATTAAAAATTAATTCAGGTGATTTAAGTTCTGCAAAAATAATAGGTGAAAATGATGATGTTATTAGAATAATGAGTATTCACAAGAGTAAAGGACTTGAATTTCCAATTGTATTTTTGGTAAATACAAATAAACAATTCAATGAACAAGATATAAGAAAAAATCCGGTTCTATTGCATCAAGACCTAGGAATAGGTGCTAAATATATTAATTACAATGCACAAGTTCAATATGATACTTTAACAAGAGAAGCAATAAAAAACGTTATTAGAAATGAAAATATCTCGGAAGAAATGAGGATTTTGTATGTTGCTTTAACAAGAGCAAAAGAAAAATTAATAATAACAGGAATTTCTAAAGATTATTCAAAACAATTAGAAGATATTGAACAACAAAAAAATATTTATGCAAGAAAAAATGGAAAAATAAATCCTATTTTGGTAAAAAAATATAAAGACTATTTAGATTGGATATTGCTTGTATATTTGTATGAACAGTCTAATACAGAAGATTTACTTGAATTGAATAGGATAGAACCAAGTAGCGTTTTTGAAAATAAAAAACAAGAAAATGAGCAAGAAAATACATCTCAAAATGTAATTGAGATGTTAAATGAAAATTCTAATAAAAAGGATATAAATCAAATTAAAGAACAAATTGAATATGAATATCCTGATAAATTATCTATTGATATTCCGACAAAAAGTTCTGTTACAAAAATTAAGAAAATGAAACAAAAACAATTGGATGTTGATTTTGAGAGTTTAGATAATGAAGAACCTGCAGATACAAATGCCAAGACAGGTGAAAATAATGACAATACTGATAAAGCAAATGTTACTTTTGAAAAGCCTAAGTTTTTACAAGATGAAAAAGAAACTAAAATAACATCAGCACAAAAAGGAACACTTACACACTTATGCTTACAAAAATTAAATCCAAAAGAAGAGTATGACTTAGAAAAAATCAAAACACTAATTCAAAATTTGGAAATGAATAAAATAATAACAGAAAAAGAAAGCAAAGCAATAAATCCAAACAAAATAGTACAATTTACTAAATCAAAGATTTGGAAACAATTAAAAAATGCCAAAGAATATTATAAAGAAAAGCCATTTTATATTAATGTTCCAGCAAGTCAAATTTATGATGCTGATATAAAGGAAAATATACTTGTTCAGGGTATTATAGATTTATATTTTGTTAATGAAAATGGGCAAATTGTTTTGGTTGATTATAAGACTGATTATGTTGAAAGTGGTAAGGAATTTGAACTTGTTGAAAAATATAAGAGTCAACTAGATTTGTATAAACAGGCTTTGGAGAGTGCTTTGGGTACAAAGGTGGAGAAGGTTTATATTTATTCTGTTTATTTGGGAAAAGAAATTGAAATTTGACAATTAACATAACATAATGTATAATGCTAATGTGGCAAAATGTAATAAAATACAAACAAATAATTTTGGAGGTATCTAATATGAAAGAAAATAGTCAAGAAAAGTATATGGAAATTATACGGCAACTAGTAGATTTGGGTGCATATTCAACAAATACCTTGAATGAAGTATTACAATTAGCAGTAGAAGGCGGATATACAGAACTAGTTAAATTCCTTATAGAAAGAGGAGCAGATGTAACAGCGGATGATAATCAAGCTATTATTATAGCGGCAAAGGGAGGAAATAATGAGGTTATAGAATTATTACTTGAAAAAGGAGCAGATGTAGAAGCGAGACATAATCTAGTTATTTATAGAGCAATTCAAAGTGGAAAAATAGAAGTAGTAAAACTGTTGTTGGAAAAAGGAGCAAATTTAGCAGAATGTTATACGGTTGATCTTTTGTTAAGTGCAGTAGAAATAGGAAATAAAGAAGTTGTAGAAGTATTACTTGAAAATGGAGCAGATGTGACGGAATTATTGCCCTATGAACTTTTGGAGAGTCCCGTAAATTGTGGAAATATAGGATTAGTTAAATTACTGATAGAACATGGCGTGGTTGAAACGGATTGCTTTTCACTCATTCTTGATGCAATAAATGGAGGATATGAAAAAGTTGTAAAAATTTTAATTAAATATGCGGATGAGGAAACGAAGAAAGATAAAGGTCTTCTTGAGGCTGCAATAGAAAACAAAAATCTGAAAATAATAAAAATTTTATTGGAAAATGGTGCAGATATAGAACTTCTAAAACAAAAAGATATGCAACTTGCGTTGTTGTATGACCCGAATATAATATTAAAGGACATTATAAAATACCTTTCAACGTCTATTAATTAAAGTACTTTCAAATAAAGAGGATATTCAATGAGTATCCTCTTTTGTGGTTAATAAATCATAATATAATTTGTTCTACTAATTTTCAAAATTAGTTAAATGTACCAAAAATATTGAAATTTCAATATTTTTCTGTTATAATAACAACATAAAGTAGTAATAAAAGGAGAAGTAACATGGATAGAATGAAAACGTTTTTTAAATATGCGATGTGGATAATACTATTTTACATATTTTCAAACATATTGATATATTTAAATTTAGAAACAACATATCAAAATATAGGAAGAAAGGACAATTTGCCACAAGTAACAGTGTATCAAGCACAAGCAACCAAAATAAATGGACGTATAAAAGGCAGTATTTACAATAGTTCAGAACATAAAATTACAAATAAATACTTAAGAATAGATTTGTACTCAGAAAGAGATGTATTCTTAGGAAGTAAATACATAGATGTGTCTACAATGAGAGATGATGAAACAAGGAATTTTGAAGAGTATTTTAAAGTACAAGATGTAGATTATTACGAAATGAAATTTGTTGATGAAAAAGAAGAAGGAGAACTACCAGAAATGTTGAAAGATTTAACAAGAGAGCAAGTAGTTTGGGGTACATTCTTAACATTTTTAATATTCTGGTAAAAATAAAAGTTGTCAAGAGGGAATATTCCCTTTTGATAACTTTTATTTTTTAATCAAATTTTTAAATATCTATTGCATATATAAACTTTTTATGTTAATATAATGATATTATATTTCAAACGATATTTTATTAATTCAATTTATGGCAAATCTGCCAAAGTTTCAAGAAAAAAATTAAATATAGAAAGAAGGAATGCAACATAGTAAAATTATTAAACCCGAAAAACGACTATGTCTTCAAAAGAATATTTGGACAAATTGGAAACGAAGACATAACTGCTTCATTAATAAGTTCAATCGTTGGCAAAGAAATAACGAATGTCGAATTGGATAATAATACAATACTTGAAAAAGATTTATTTGACGATAAAGTAGGAATTTTAGACATTAAAGCAAAAATAAATAGTTGTATTAATTGTGACATAGAGATGCAGGTAGTTGATAAAAATGATATAGAAAGAAGACTATTGTTTTATTGGAGTAGATTATTTAGTAAAAGTATAAAAGCAGGAAAAGATTATTCAAAATTAGAAAAAACAATAGCAATATTGATAACAGATTATGAATTAGAATCATTAAAAAAAATCCCACAATATCAAACAAAATGGCAAATAAGAGAAGAAAAATACCACCAAGTTATATTGACAGATGTCATGGAATTGTATATAATTGAGTTACCAAAGTTCATAAAGTATAAAGAAAATAAGAAGAAACAAGTGGACTCATGGTTAAAATTTATAGAGAATCCAGAGGTGGTAAATATGGATGAAAATATAGCAATAAAAAAAGCCAAAAAAGAATTAGAAAAAATAAGCAGTGATGAGCATGAAAGATATTTGGCTGAATTAAGAGAAAAATATATAATGGACCAAAAAGCAACAGAAGATGCGGGATATTATAAAGGAATAAAAGAAGGAACGATAAGTGTTGCAAAAAAATTATTACAACAAAAAATATCAATTGAAGTAATAGGTAAAGCAACAGGTCTTACAAAAGAAGAAATAGAAAAATTAGAAATCTAATTAAAAAATCGTTTGAAAATATAAATGAATTTTTATGATAAAAATATTTAAATGTAAACAGGATAAAAGAGATAAAACTCTATATCCTGTTTTTGCGTTATCATAACTTTTTAAGGTTACAGAATTCGTTACAAAAAATGTAACGAAAATGTAACAAAAGAAAAAAGCCTAGAGCCAAGCCAACAAAAAAATACAAAAAAATCTTTTTCATAAAATGTTGCAATTGCAACAGAAAAACTTTCCGGATGATATATAATAGGTGCATACTTAATCAAGGGGAGGATATGGAAATGAAAATCATAAAAAGAGACGGATCAATAGTAGACTATAATCCAGAAAAAATCAGAATAGCAATAAAAAAAGCTAACAAAGAAGTATCAAGAAAAGAAAAAGCAACAGATGCAGAAATTGATGAAATAATAACTTATATTGAAGATCTAAAAAAATCAAGAATATTAGTTGAAGATATCCAAGATATAATAGAACAAAAATTAATGTCATTAGAAAAATATCAATTAGCAAAAACATATATCACATATAGATATACAAGAGCATTAGTTAGAAAAGCAAACACAACAGACCAATCAATAAAAGAATTAATTGAAGGTGAAAGTGAATACTGGAATAACGAAAACTCTAACAAAAATGCAACAGTTGTAACAACACAAAGAGATTACCTAGCAGGAATAACAAGCACAGATATCACAAGAAGATTTTTATTACCAGAAGATATAGTAAAAGCACATGATGAAGGAATAATTCATTTCCACGACGCAGACTATTTTGCACAAAATGCATTAACAAACTGTGAACTTATTAACTTAGAAGATATGTTACAAAATGGAACAATTATGAATGGAGTTATGATAGAAAAACCACACAGATTTATAACAGCATGTACAATAGCAACGCAAATAATTTTAGGTGTTACATCATCAACATATGGTGGTGCAACAATATCATTATCACATTTAGCTCCATTTGTAAAAAGTAGTTATGATAAATATTATAAAAAATACAAAGACAGAGGATTAACAGAAAAACAATGTGAAGATTATGCAAAACAAGATACAAGAAAAGAAGTATCTGACGGTGTTCAAACATTTAATTATCAAGTTAATTCAATGACAAACACAAATGGACAAGCACCTTTCTTATCAGTATGTATGTACTTAGGAGAAACAGATGAGTATAAAGAAGAATTAGCAATGATTATAGAAGAATTCTTAAAACAAAGAATAGAAGGATTCAAAAATGAAAAAGGTGTATATGTAACACCAGCATTCCCAAAATTGTTATACGTATTAGAAGAAGACAATATTAATAAAAACGGTAAATACTGGTATTTAACAGAACTTGCAGCAAAATGTACGGCAAAAAGAATGGTGCCAGATTACATATCAGAAAAGAAAATGAAAGAATTAAAAGTTGACAAAAATGGAGAAGGACATTGTTATCCATGTATGGGTTGCCGTTCATTCTTAACACCATATGTAGACCCAGAAACAAACAAACCAAAATATTATGGTAGGTTTAACCAAGGTGTTGTAACAATAAACTTAGTTGATGTTGCATTAACATCTGGAAAAGATAGAAATAAATTCTGGAAAATATATGATGAAAGACTTGAACTATGCCATAGAGCATTACAAGCAAGACATGAAAGATTAAGCAAAGTAACGAGTGATGTTGCACCAATTTTATGGCAACACGGAGCATTTGCAAGATTACCAAAAGGAGCACCAATTCATCCATTATTACATGGTGGATATTCAACAATATCACTTGGATATGCAGGTTTATATGAATGTGTTAAATACATGACAGACAAGAGCCATACAGATAATGGAGAAGGAAAAGAATTTGCAATTGAAGTAATGAAAAAATTAAATGAAAAATGCAAAGAGTGGAAAGAAAAAGAAGATATTGATTACAGTGTTTATGGTTCACCAATTGAGTCAACAACATATAAATTTGCAAAATGTTTAAAAGAAAGATTCGGAGTTGTAGAAGGAATAACAGACAAGAACTATATAACAAACTCATATCATGTACCAGTATTTGAAGAAATAGATGCATTTTCTAAATTGAAATTAGAAAGTCAATTTCAAGAATTAAGTCCAGGTGGAGCAATATCATATGTAGAAACTCCAAACCTACAAGATAACTTAGAAGTTGTTCTACAAATAATCAGATTTATTTATGACAATATTATGTATGCAGAATTAAATACAAAATCAGATTATTGCCAAAAATGTGGATATGATGGAGAAATTTTAATTGATGATAATCTAGAATGGTATTGCCCAAATTGTGGAAACAGAGACCACAATACATTAAATGTCGCAAGAAGAACTTGTGGTTATATTGGAAGTAATTTCTGGAATAAAGGAAGAACTCAAGAAATAAAAGAAAGAGTTTTACACATTGATAATAAAGATGATGAATAAAAAGTCTTTTTTGGGACGGTTATGTTTGGAACTTGATTCAAAGCAGAACCGTCTTGAAATGGACAAAAGAAGGATGATATAAAATGGGGTATAATAAAATTAGAAAAATGGACATTTCAGATGGACCAGGAGTAAGAGTATCAATATTTATGCAAGGTTGTGCATTCAACTGTAAAAACTGTTTCAATCCAGAAACACATGATTTTAATGGCGGGAAAGAATTTACAGATGCAACAATAGATAGAATATTGGAATTATCAGATAATGACAATATTGAAGGACTATCAATATTAGGTGGTGAACCAATGCATCCTAGAAATATTGAAAACACTACAAAATTAGCTAAAGCATTTAAAGCAAAATATCCTAACAAAAGTGTATGGGCGTGGTCAGGTTTTAAATTTGATAAAGATTTAAAAGATAAAGAAGTTGCTAAATATTTGGATGTTTTAGTTGATGGACAATATGTTGACGAATTACATAATCCTACTTTAAAGTGGAAAGGCTCTTCAAATCAAAGAGTTATTGATGTTCAAAAAAGTTTAAAACAAAATCAAATTGTATTATTTGAAAAATAATGTGCCATAATAGTATAGAAAATATTATTACAATTTACAGTAAAAAATATTTATAAATTAATAATATATTGTTAATTATAAATATTCATTTATAGAAGTAAATTGTAATTTTAATATTATGAGAGAGGAATGTGATTTTTAATGGCGAATACCAAAGAAGATGTAAATATAAATAAAATGTATGCAAGTGAAAGCAAAATAAGTAAAGATGAGTTTATACAAAAATACAAAATAACAGAAAACGGAATAACAAACGAAGAAGCAGAAGAAAAATTTCGAAGATTAGGACCAAACGAAATTAGACAAGCAAAACCTAAAAAGTGGTACAACTATTTTTGGGAAAGTTTGGTCACACCATTTAATTGCATATTAATTGGAATTGCACTTATATTAATTTATACAGACGTGATTTTGGCTGAAGCACCAAGTTATGCAAATATTATAGTAATAGCAATATTAGTAATAGCAAGTACTTTATTAGATTTCTTTGAAGAATATAGGTCAAATAAAGCAGCAGAAAAATTAAAGAAAATGGTTGCAACAAAAACAACTGTAATTAGAAATGGAAAAAAAATAGATATTCAAATTAAAGATGTAGTAATTGGAGATACTGTTGTATTATCTGCAGGAAGCATGATACCAGCAGATTTAAGAGTAATTGAAGCAAAAGACTTGTATGTTGGACAATCATCTTTAACAGGTGAATCTGATAGTGTTAAGAAAACTGTAGAATTAGAAGATAAAGAAGACGAAATTGATAATATATCAGATTTTGATAATATTTGTTTTATGGGAACAAATGTAGTATCAGGTTCAGCAAAAGGTGTTGTAATAAAAACTGCAGATTCAACATATTTTGGGAAAATTGCACACACAATAACTGCTGGAAAAGCCAAAACAGCATTTCAAAAAGGAATTGAAAACATAAGTAGATTGTTAATTAAATTTATGTTGTTTATGATACCATTAGTATTTGTTATAAATGTTGAAAAACATGAATTTGTAACAGCATTTACATTTGCAGTTGCAATAGCAATATGTATAACACCACTATTATTGCCAGTAATTTTATCATCAAGTTTATCAAAAGGTGCAATAAGAATGTCAAAAAAGAAAACCATTGTTAAAAAACTTGATTCAATTCAAAATTTTGGAGCAATGAACATTTTATGTACAGATAAAACAGGAACATTGACTGAAGATAAAATCGTACTTGAAAGATATTTGGACATAAATGGTGATGAAGATATAAGAGTTTTGAAACACGCATTTCTAAATTCGTATTTTCAAACTGGATTAAAAGGAAGTATAGACGAAGCAGTAATAAAAAGAGCTTCTGAAAATAATTTAATGGAACTTACAGAAAAATATAAAATAATTGACGAAATACCATTTGATTTTTCTAGGAGACGCTTATCAGTTATTGTATCAGATGGAGAAAAAAGACAATTAATTACAAAAGGTGCAGTTGAAGAAATATTGAGCATCTGTACTATGGTTGACTATAAAGGACAAGTTAGCAAAATAACAAAAGAAATTAAAGACAATATCAAAAAAATCAGTAAACAATTAAACAAAGAAGGGTTAAGAGTTGTTGCGGTTTGTCAAAAAAATGATATGGAAAACAAAACAAATTTTGAAGTATCAGACGAGAAAAATATGATATTGCTTGGATTTATAGGATTCTTAGACCCGCCAAAAGAAAGTGCGAAAGAATCTATCAAAAGACTAAATAAAGCAGGAATTAGAGTTATAGTTCTTACTGGTGATAATGCTGATGTAACTAGATGTGTATGCGAAAAAGTAGGAATAAATTCTAGAAATATTGTATTAGGAAGCCAAATTGAAAAACTTCCAGACATTGGGGTAATACGTTTATTAAAGAAGTCAAATATATTCGCAAAACTTTCTCCAATACAAAAAGCTAGAATTGTAAGACTATTAAGACAAAATGGAAATGTAGTAGGATATATGGGAGACGGGATAAATGACAGTCCGTCATTGACAAACTCAGATGTAGGTGTATCTGTAGATACAGCGGTTGATATTGCAAAAGAATCAGCAGACATAATTTTACTTGAAAAAGATTTAAATGTATTGCTAGACGGTGTTGAAGAACGGAAGACGTACATTTGTAAACTTAATGAAATATATCAAAATGGCAACAAGTTTCAACTTTGGAGAAGTTGTATCTGTAATTGTAGCAAGTATATTTTTGCCATTTTTACCGGAAACACCAATTCAATTATTAGTTGAAGGCTTAATATACGATTTTGGACAAATGACATTACCATTTGATCATGTTGACAAAGAACAGTTAGAAAAACCAAAGAAACTAGATATCAAGAGTTTAAAGAGATTTATGCTATTTATGGGACCTGTAAGCTCAGCATTTGACATTGTTGTATTTTTAACATTATGGTTTGTATTTAGATTAAGAGATGTATCACATTTTCAAACAATTTGGTTTACTTACAGCATAGTTTCAAACTTAGTTGGAATGCATATAATAAGGACTGCTAAAGTTCCATTTATTCAAAGTAATGCTCATAAATATGTATATGCATCATCAATTTTATTGATATTAGTTGGTATTGTTGTGCCATTTACAACTTTGGGCAATGCTATTGGACTTGTACCTATTGGTGCAAAATATTTGTTTATGATTTTTGTTGTTACATTTTTATATTGCATTATTGCTTCTTTTGCAAAGAGAATCTATATCAAAAAATATAAAGAGTGGATTTAATCTTGATTTGTAAAAATTAATATGATATTATACTTTCAAAAGGAGATGTGATTATATGAAAAACAAAAAAATAGTAATATTTGCAATTGTAATAATAGTAGTAATAGCAATTATTGTTGGAGCATTATATATAGTAAATAGAAATACTCCAAAGCCAGAAGAAGCGCTAAGTGCTTATATATCATTGTTAAATGAACAAAAATATGAAGAAATGTATAATATGATTTCTGAATATTCAAAAACACAAATATCACAGGAAGACTTCATAAAAAGAAACAAAAATATATATGAAGGAATTGATGCATATGACATAAAAGCTACACCATCCGAAACAACAAAAGATGGCAAAACATATAGCATTAAATATAATGAAAGTATGTCTACATCTGCAGGAACAATTAGTTTTGAAAATACAGCAAAATTAGTAAGGGAAAATAAGGAATATAAAATAAGTTGGACATCTAGTATGATTTTTCCAGAATTAAGAAATACAGACAAAGTAAGAGTTTCTACATTATCTGCAAAAAGAGGAGAAATTTTAGATAGAAATGGGGCAAAACTTGCACAAAATGGAAGTATTTCAAGTGTTGGAATTGTACCAGGTAAATTAGGAGAAAATAAAACAGAAAATATAAGTAAAATATCAGAATTGACAGGTGTTTCAACAGATTATATAAATACACAAATATCTGCATCTTATGTAAAAGATGATACATTTGTACCAATCAAAAAAGTTTCTGCAGATAATACAGAATTAAAGAGTAAATTGTTAGAAATACCAGGAATCAAAATAACAAGTGTTGATGCCAGAGTGTATCCACTTGGAGAAGAGGCCGCACATTTGATTGGATATGTTCAAGCAATTAGTGCAGAAGAATTAAAACAAAAAGAAGGAAAAGGATATAATTCAAGTAGTATTATTGGAAAAGCAGGTTTAGAACAAGCATATGAAGATACTTTAAGAGGTATTGATGGAACAGAAATTTATATAGCAGATGAAAATGGTAATAAATTAAAAACCTTAGCAACTCAAGATAAAAAAGATGGAACAGATGTCAAATTAACAATTGATAGTGGAATACAAAAAAATTTATATAGTCAAATGAAAAATGATAAAGGCTTTTTTGTAGTTATGAATCCAACAACAGGTGAATTACTTGCAACAGTAAGCACACCATCATATAATTCAAATGATTTTGTGTTAGGCATGACATCTTCAAAATGGGAAGAATTAAATAACGATGAAAGTAAACCATTATATAATAGATTTTTACAAAGTTATTGCCCAGGTTCGACTTTTAAACCGATAACTGCTGCAATAGGGTTAACGAGTGGAAAATTAACAACAGATACAACATTTAATTATTCAGGATTAAAATGGCAAAAAAATTCAAGTTGGGGAGATGTTTATATAACAACATTAACTGCGTATAACGGACCTAAAAATGTAGCAAATGCTTTAATACATTCTGACAACATATTCTTTGGTCAAGCAGCAATGCAAATTGGTAAAGATACATTCTGCTCAGGACTTGATAAATTAGGATTTAATGAAGATGTTGATAAAACAATAGGATTTCCATTAACATTCAAAAAATCACAATATTCAAATTCTGAAAAAGCAGATATGAATGAAAAACAATTAGCCGATTCAGGATATGGTCAAGGTAATATACTTGTAAATCCAATACATATGGCATCAATTTATTCAGCATTTGCAAATAACGGAAACATGGTAAAACCATATATAGAATATAAAACAGGAAATACAGAATATTTAAAAGAAAATGCATTTACATCAGAGGCTGCTAATACAGTGAAGGATGACTTGATTCAGGTTGTAGAAAATCCAGAGGGAACTGCAACTGATATGAAAGTACCGGGTGTTACTATTGCCGGAAAAACTGGAACTGCAGAATTGAAAAATTCTAGTACAGATACTGAAAGTGGTACATTGGGTTGGTTTGATTGCTTTACAGTCAATAATAATGATAATGATATGCTTATTATAGGTATGGTTGAAAATACTCAAAATAATAGTAGTGGTGGAAGCCATTATGTTATTAAGAAAATTAAAAGTTTATTTATAAAGTAAAAGAAAAAAAGGCCTTAGAAGAGGCCTTTTACTATTCCCTCTAAACCTAGGTCATTTTCAACAAAGTTATAAATGCTAAAAATAAAAACAAAGGCTGAGGTGATGCTCATAAGAATTACAAAAATAAATGTTATTTTTACTATTTGTTTTGATTTTTGACTACTTTTTGAAGATTTATACTTCATAATTAGATACATTACTATTGAAAATAATAATCCTAGTAGTGCAATTAAACAGTAAGTAATAATGTCTTTTTCCATTTTAACTCCTATAAAAATACAAGACTATATAGTGACAAATTATATTATAATATAAAATTTAAAAAAAATAAATAGTATTTTAACAATTTCTTGCAATTTTTGAGTCAATATAGTAAAATATAGATATTAAAAAAGCAAAAAAACTGAAAAATACAATTTTATGCCTTAAGAAAAAATATTATAAAAAAGTATAATAATAGATAAAAATAAAAGAAAGGAGAAAAATAATGGCAAAACCAATAGTAGCAATAATAGGAAAACCAAATGTAGGAAAATCAACATTTTTCAACTATTTGGCAGGAAGTAGAATATCAATTGTTCAAGACACGCCAGGTGTAACAAGAGATAGAATATATGCAGAAACAAATTGGCGTGGAAGAAAATTCACATTGGTAGATACAGGAGGTATCGAACCAGAATCAGAAGATATCATATTATCTCAAATGAGAGAACAAGCAAATTTAGCAATATCAATGGCAGATGTAATAATCTTTTTAACAGATATTAGGCAAGGTGTAACAGCAGCTGACAGAGAAATTGCATTAATGCTTAAAAAATCGGGAAAACCAATTGTCCTAGTATGTAACAAAGCAGATAATTACGAAAAAGATAGACAAGAAGCATATGAGTTTTATAATTTAGGATTAGGGGACCCATATCCAATATCAGCATCAAATGCTTTGGGAATAGGTGATGTATTAGACGCAATATATGAACATTTTCCAGAAAAAGATGAATCAGAGGATGACGAAGAAATCATCAAAGTTGCTATAATAGGAAAACCAAATGTTGGTAAATCTTCTTTAATAAATAAAATTTTAGGAGAAAAAAGAACAATTGTAAGTAATATTGCAGGAACAACTAGAGATGCAATAGATTCACCATTTGAAAATGAACATGGAAAATATATTTTAATAGATACAGCGGGTATTAGAAAAAAAGCAAAAGTAAATGAACAAATAGAAAAATATAGTGTTCAAAGAAGTTTATTAGCGGTTGAAAGGGCAGATGTATGCTTAATGATGATTGATGCAAATGATGGCGTTACAGACCAAGATGCTAAAATTGCAGGTGAAGCTCATGAAGCAGGAAAAGGTGTTATAATTGTTGTAAACAAATGGGATGAATACGAAAAAACAACAGGAACATTAGAAAAATACAAAAAAGAAGTTTATGAAAAATTATCATATTTATCATATGCACCAATGATTTTTATATCTGCAAAAACTGGTCAAAGGGTTGATAAATTATTTGATATGATAAATAATGTTGCAAAACAAAATGCATTAAGAGTATCAACATCAGTATTAAATCAAGTAATAAATGAGGCAATAGCAATTGTTCAACCACCAACAGATAAGGGAAGAAGATTAAAAATTTATTATGGAACACAGGCTTCTACAAAGCCACCAACATTTGTTATTTTTGTTAATAATAAACAATTATTCCATTTTTCTTATCAAAGATATTTGGTAAATCAAATAAGAAAAGAATTTGGATTAGAAGGTACACCGGTTAGAATTATTGTTAGAGAAAAAGGTGAAAAGGAGTAGTTGAAAAATAGAAAGAGAGGTTAAAAAATGGCAATATATATAATAGTAGGAATAATAGCATACCTAATAGGTAGCATAAATTTTTCAGTGTTAATAAGCAAAAAAATGGCAGGATTTGATGTAAGAGAAAAAGGAAGTGGAAATGCAGGAACAACTAATATGTTGCGTTCAGTTGGAAAAAAAGCAGCAGCAATTACATTAATATGTGATATCTTAAAAGGAGTTATTTCTATAGTAATTGCAATAATAGTTGGAAATATAGCAAAAAATTTAGACAGAGAATTGCTTTTACAAATTGCAGGTATCGCAGTTGTCTTAGGACATACATTTCCAATATTTTTTGGATTTAAAGGTGGAAAAGGTGTAGCAACATCACTTGGGGTTTTACTTATAAGTAATTGGCAAATAGGATTAATTTGTTTAGTATTTGCAGTTGTTTTGATGGCATTAACAAGAATGGTATCTTTGGGATCATGTGCGGCAGCAGTTTTGTTTCCTGTTTTAACATTATTCATAAATCAACATTATACTGTTTTAACAGATGGCAAAAGTGGTAGAGTTTATTTTGTTTATAGTGTAATATTGGCCATAATTGTTTTATATAATCATAGAAGTAATATTAAAAGAATTTTAAATGGAACAGAAAACAAATTAAGTTTTAAAAATACAAAATAAATGGTAACATTTTATAATTAGCGAATTGTATAACAATAAATGTCCATTTGAGGGCACATAAGATAAAGGAGGTAATATAAATTTATGAATATTGCAATAATAGGAAGTGGAAGTTGGGGAGTTGCATTGGCAGTACATTTAGCAAATGTAGGTAACAATGTAAAGATATGGTCTTTTATGGAAGAGGAAAGAGACTTAATAAATAATGAAAGAAAATGCAAATTTTTGCCTGGTGTTGAATTACCAGAGAACATTATGTGTTCAACCGATTTTGGAGAAGTAATTAAAGATAGTAAAATGATTTTACATGTTACACCATCAAAATTTACAAGAAGTACATTTAAACAATATAAAGAGTATGTTGGAAATAAACCAATAATAATATGTTCAAAAGGTTTTGAAAAAGAAACATTAGAAACATTGGACGAAGTTATTTTAGAAGAAATGCCAACAGCAAAAGTTGGTGCATTATCAGGCCCAAGTCATGCAGAAGAAGTTTCTATAGCAATACCAACAGCACTTGTAATTGCATCAAAACATCAAAATATTTTAAAAATGGTACAAGATGCATTTATGTCAGAAAAAATGAGGATATATACATCAAATGATGTAAAAGGTGTAGAACTTGGTGGAGCGTTAAAAAATATAATTGCATTTTGCTCAGGGGCAGCAGCTGGAATTGGCCTAGGAGACAACAGTTTTGCAGCATTAATAACAAGAGGATTAAAAGAAATTGTACGTTTAGGTGTTGAACTTGGTGGAAAAGAAGAAACATTTTATGGTTTAAGTGGCCTTGGAGATTTGATAGTAACTTGTTTAAGTGAGCATAGTAGAAATAGAAAAGCCGGATATTTAATAGGACAAGGAAAATCACTTGAGGAGACTAAAAAAGAAGTTGGAATGGTAATTGAAAGTATTGATAATATTGATGTTGCATATGAACTTGGAAAATTACATAATATTGAAATGCCAATAGTCGAGACAGTTTATAGAGTTTTGTATGAGAGTCTTGATCCACAAGAGGCTGTTAAAGACTTAATGACAAGAGATAAAAAAATGGAATAAAATTCTAAAAAATTATTAACACAATAAAAAAATATGAATAAAATTATAAAAAATTGAAATAATATTTATATATTTGAATGGAGGAATAAAAATGGAATTTTTTGATAAATTAGGTAAAAAAGCAAGTGAAGCATATAAAGTGACAGCGGATAAAACAGGAAAATTAGCAAAAGAGGCTAAATTAAGAATGAAAATATCAGAATTAAAATCACAAATAAATGATATATACAAAGAAATAGGAGAGTGTGTTTATCAAAAACACACAAGAGATGGTGAATATGATATTTCAAAGGAAATTGAAGAAAAATGTACAAAAATAGACGTTTTAAGTGATGAAATTGATTCAAATTTAAAACAGTGTCTTGAATTAAAAGATAAAAGACAATGTCCAAATTGTTTTGCAGAAATAGAAAAAGATGTAAAATTTTGTCCAAAATGCGGAACAAAACAAGAAGAAATTAAAGAAGAACCAGCCAAGGAAGTTGAAATAATAGAAGATAATAAAAATCCATTTGACGGAAACAGTGAGAATAATAATGAGTGTAATGAAGAAAAATCTAATTTAGAAAAAACTGTTACAGTAGAATCAGACCCCAAATTAGATGAAGACAAAACTGTAGAACATATAAGTGAAGAAAATGAATAATAATTTTGCACAAAATATGTAGAAAATTAATAATTAATTTAGTAATGTAATTTTATATATTAGGTAAGTTGCATTGCTTTCCTAATATATAAAAAAGAATTTCTGTAGTAAGTGACTATTAGAAATTCTTTTTTTAATATGGATATCTTTCAAATAAATATTTTATCAAATTATTAGCATTTTCGTTAGTAACATGAATATATAAACCTTTATCCAAACAAATCAACATCATAATTTTAAAATCATTAAAATTATCTGCATATACACCAACAATATCAGCAATTTCTATAGGATTATCGTATAAATGCTTCCATGATAAAACATTAGTTAAATTAAAAGAAGAACTATAAAAAGAACTTAAAAATTTTTCTAATTCTTTAGAACTATTACTATATAAATTTACTGAAATCATACTTTTCTCCAATCCTAAAAATAATTGTACTTTCTTTTAGTATAATTCGTAAAAGAAAAAATATACATAAAACCAAAATTGGAATAGTTTGTATCAAAATGTACATAATAAAATAAAATATAAAATTAAATAGGAGGAATAATTTGAAAAAATTTAAAAAATTAGCATATATTGCACTTATATTAATAATTGTTATACTTTCTTTTTGTATTTATAAAGTGTATGCTAAAAATAATCAAGATGATGATATAAAAGAAAAATCTTTTGCGGATATAAAATATTTAGAAAAAGAATTTACAAATTTATTTAATGAGGTTAATAATATAAAGTTTGAAAATTATACAATTTTAGCTACGGATATTGAAGAAAAGAAATCAAGTCAGGAATTAGGACAAAAATCAGGGCAAAGTTCTGGAGGAAGCTCTGAAAAAAATTCCAGTAGTGAAACAGGTTCAGAAGATTCATCTTCTGAACAGGAAAAAACTAAAAATAAACAATATCAATTAAAAAAAGAAGGAATACTTACACAAAATTCGGAACCTGATTGGAATCAAATAAAAAATGATGTAGAAAAAATATATACAATATTATATTCAATAACTGTAGATTTACATCAAACAGTTGATAATAAAGAAAATATTGCAAAATTTACTAACGAATATGATAAATTGGTAAAAGCAGTAAAGGAAGAAAACAAACAAGAAACATTAAAAGAATTGTCTGAATTGTATAACTTTTTGGCTGGATTTATAGATGATTTTTCTACACATAAAAAAGATGTAATTGTGATAAAAACTAAAAATGATGTTTTTAAAGCATACAGTATTTTGGATAATGAAGACTGGGAAAGTGTGACAGACTCAATAAATAGTGCTACACAAAACTTTGCAAGAATAAGTGTGGATGTGAAAGATTTAAATAATAAGGATACAGGCAAAAGCAAAGGAAAAAATGATGACCAAAATATTAGTAAATATAATGTTAATAAGGCATATATGATGATTGAAGAACTTCAAAATGCTATTAATTTAAAAGAAAAAGAAATTTTTTTAATAAAATATAAAAATTTGCTGGAAGAATTAGAAAATGTGTGATATAATTTTTAAAGAGTAAATTGAATGGTCGCTGGTAACTTCCGAAAGGAACTACGAGAGGAAAGTCCGGGCTCCATAGAGCAATGATGCTAGATAACGTCTAGTGTGGGTAACCATAAGGAAAGTGCAACAGAAAATAACCGCCCGTATGGGTAAGGATGAAAAGGCGAGGTAAGAGCTCACCGGTTCTATGGTGACATAGAATGCTGTGTAAACCCCATCTGGAGCAACACCTAACAAAGAAGATTAAGTCTGCTCGACGCCTTCTTGAACTGCGTGGCTGGAGGCATATAGCAATATATGTCCTAGATAAATGACTATTTTAAAAGACAGAACCCGGCTTACAGATTTGCTCTTTTTTTATTTTATATCAAAAATTTTAAAATCATTAGGTAAATCACCCAAAAAATTCAAATCATTATTATAAACAGGATGAATAAATTGCAAATTAAAGCAATGTAAAGCCTGCCTATTAATTAAATCAGAAATAGAACCATATAAACTATCACCAAGCAAAGGATGACCAATGGCAGACATATGAACTCTAATTTGATGTGTTCTACCAGTTTCTAAAGAACACTTAACTAAAGAATAATTATCAAATTCTTTTAAAACTTCATAATGAGTTATGGCAGTTTGACCATTTCCGGAAATGCATCTTTCAATAATACTATTTTCTTTTCTTGCAATTGGTAAATTAATTGTACCAGATTTTTTGTCAAAAAATCCGTTACAAACGGCTAAATATTCTTTCTTAAATTGATTATTTTTCATTTGATTAATTAAACATTCTTGAATATATTCGCATTTTGCAAATACAACTAAGCCTGATGTGTTTAGGTCAAGTCTATTAACAGGTCTTATTTTTTTCTTTAAACCAATTTTGTCAAAATAAAATTTTATACCATTACACAAAGAATCGGAGTAATGCAAAACTGATGGATGTATTGCAATTCCTGCAGGTTTATTTACAACCAAAAGCCAGTCATCTTCAAATATTATATTTAAATTCATTTTTGTTGGTATAATATTTGAATTATCTTCTTCATAATCAAAGTTGATTGTAATCGTGTCTCCGAAAGTGCCTATTTTACGTGTGTCACAAGGCTTGTGATTAAGTTCTATTTTATTCAATTTTATTAATTTGTATAAAAGTCTTGATGATATTTTTAGTTCATTTTGTAAGGTACTGTTTATTGTTTGTGTGTTATTTTTTATTTCATAATTTATTTCCATTTTTTGTTCCTTCTTAGTATATAATATTGTGTTACTATTCACAGCATATAAAAAATAATTTTATGGACTGTGAATTGTAACAATATTGTAACAGGAAAGTGCAAAAAATACAAATTTTTACTTTACTTTTTTTATAAATATGTATATAATTTGTTATGGAATGATAAATGAAAAACGATAATTAAAATAAAAGTGGAAAAATAATTATATTAATAAAAACATTAAGGAAGGAAAACTAAAATGCGTATAAGATACAAAAAATGGGCAAGACCAGAATTAGAAGCAAGTAAATTTTATATAGATAACCCAGAAGAATGGAAAGGAAAATGGAAAGAATTTTTCAAAAATTCAAATAATCCAATACATTTGGAACTTGGATGTGGAAAAGGTCAATTTATATCAAATCTAGCATCAAGTAATTTAGATATTAACTATATAGCAATAGATTTAGTTGATGCAATGCTTGGACTAGCAAAAAGAAATGTAGAACAAGTATACCAAGAAAAAAATATTGAACCAGACAATGTTGTTTTAACAAGATTTGATATTGAAAGAATACCAATGATTTTAGACAAAACAGATAATATTCAAAGAATATATATAAACTTTTGTAATCCTTGGCCAAAGGGAAAACATAGAAAGAAAAGACTTACACATACAAGACAACTTGAAAAATATAAACAATTTTTGGCAGAAAATGGAGAAGTCTATTTTAAAACAGATGACGATGATTTATTTAATTCAAGTTTAATATATTTTGAAGAAAGTGGTTTTGAAATAGTATCAAAAACTTATGATTTGCATAAAGAACCAATTTTTGAAAATAATATAGAAACAGAGCATGAAAAAATGTTTTCAGAACAGGGAATTAAGATTAAAGCATTAATTGCAAAATGTCGTTTTGGGGACAGTTCTGTTTGAGACATCGGTTCCCAAAAGGACATTTGATTTTATAAGGGATGAGAACAAATGAAAGGTGATAATTAATGGAAGATCCAGATGTAACAGAAATGAAAAAAAATTGTAATAACAGAGAATATGTGCTTCAGGCAGTAAAAGATAAAGGAAAACTTTTGGAATTTGCAGCACCTGAATTTCATGATGATGAAGAAATAGTAAAAACAGCACTTGAACAAGATGGTGAGTCAATGGAATTTGTATCTGACCGTTTAAAAGACAACAAAGATTTGATGCTACTTGCAATAAAAGGAGCACCATGGACTGCATGTTATGCATCAGATAGACTAAGAGCAGACAAAGATGTAATAATGGCAAGTGTTCAAACATATGGACAAACTTTATATTTTGCAAGTGAAAAATTAAGAGACGACAAAGACGTTGTAAAAGCGGCGGTTACAAATAAAGGCTTAATTGTAAAGTTTGCAAGTTATAGATTAAGAAATGATAAGGAAATTGCAGAAATTGCAGTAAAACAAGACAAAAGAGCATACCAGTTTTTAACAAAAGAATTAAAAGCAGATGAAGAAATAAAAAGTCTTTTAGGATAAAAAACGGGATTAGGGGACGGGTCTTCAATCCCTAATTTTTAAAGTTATTATTTTTTCGGGATTGGGGGACGGGTCTTCAATCCCTAATTTTTAAAATTATTATTTTTTCGGGATTGAAGACCCGTCCCCCAATCCCGAAAAATTATAAAAACCTCATAATCAACTTTGAAGCTTATTAGCAAATTTCTTAGCAATAAAAGATGTATCATAATTGTTATTAATAAAATCTTCGTCTTCTAATATCTTATATAAAAAATCAATATTAGTACTAATACCATCAATGACAAATTCACCTAATGCACTCTTCATTTTAGCAATTGATTCATTTCTATCTTTTCCATGTACAATAATCTTTGCTATCATAGAATCATATGTAGGTGGAATTTTATACCCTGGATAAATTGCTGTATCTATTCTGACACCGTTTCCACCGGGTATATGCAATTCTTTTATTTCTCCTGGACATGGCATAAAGTTTTTATATGGATTTTCTGCATTTATTCTGGCCTCTAAACTATGTCCTGTAAATTTGATATCATCTTGCTTATATTGCAACTTTTCACCTGACGCAATTCTTAATTGCTCTTTTATAATGTCTACACCTGTGATTGTTTCTGTTATAGGGTGTTCAACTTGAATTCTTGTATTCATTTCCATAAAATAAAAATCTTTGTTTTTATCTAGCAAATATTCAATTGTTCCAACATTGCTATATCCAATTTCTTTTAAGGCATTTACAGTAATTTTTCCCATTTTTTGTCTTAATTTGTCTGTTATTACTCCTGAAGGCGTTTCTTCTAACATTTTTTGATTATTTCTTTGCACAGTACAATCTCTTTCTCCTAAATGTATTACATTTCCATGTTCGTCTGCCATTACTTGAACTTCTATATGTCTTGGATTTTCTATGAATTTCTCAATATAAATAGAGTCATCATTAAAAGAAATTTTGGCCTCTTGCCTTACTAAATCATAAAATTTTACAAGTTCTTTTTCGTTGTAGGCAATTCGTATCCCTTTGCCTCCACCACCACTTGATGCTTTTAAAATAACAGGATATCCAATCCTCAATGCTACTTTTATTGCTTCTAATACATTATCAACTAATCCATCTGAACCTGGAACAACTGGCACACCTGCATTTTTCATTGTTTCTTTTGCTTTTGACTTGTTGCCCATTAGTTCTATCATTTTATGTGTTGGACCTATAAATTTGATTCCAATTTCATCACACATTTTAGCAAAACTACTATTTTCAGATAAAAAACCATATCCTGGGTGTATTCCATCACATCCCGTTAAACATGCTGCTTCGATTATTGCTTTTACATTTAAATAACTTTTGTTAGATGGTGCTGGTCCTATGCATACCGCCTCATCTGCTAGTTCTTTGTGTAATGAGTTTTTGTCTATTTCTGAATATACTGCTACTGTTCTTATTCCTAATTCTCTACAGGCTCTTTTTATTCTTACCGCAATTTCTCCTCGATTTGCTATTTATATTTTTTTTAGCATTTTCTTTTCCTTTCATATTCTTATTAATATATATAACTATAAATTAAAAAATATATTTTAAAATAGGGATTTTATGTAGTGGCCCCTAATCCCGAATTTTTATTTATTGTTTACAATTGCAAATGTTAATTCTCCTTTTACTGCAACTTTTCCATCTACTGTTGCAATTGCTTCTCCAATACCAACTGGACCTTTTTGTTTAATGATTTTTACCTCTAATTTTAATCTATCTCCTGGCACTACTTGTTTTTTGAATTTTAAATTATTTATTCCTCCAAATAGAGCATTCTTATTTTTGTTTTCTTCTAGTGATAGTATTGCAACTGCTCCTGTTTGTGCTAGTGCTTCTACCATTAATACTCCTGGCATAATTGGGTTTCCTGGGAAGTGTCCTTTAAAGTAATATTCTTCTTCTGATACATTTTTGTATGCTATACAACTTTCTCCTGGCTTATATTCTTCTACTTCGTCTATCATTAAAAATGGTTCTCTTTGTGGTATTATTTTTTTGATTTCTTCTTTATTTAACATTTTAACTTTCCGCCTTTCGTTCACTTCGTTCACTCATCGTCATCCAAATTTTTTCAAAATTTGTCTGCCAAATCTTGGGATGTTCACTCATCGTCATCCAAATTTTTTCAAAATTTGTCTGCCAATTATTGAGATGTTCACTTATTGTTATCAAATTTTTTTATTTATTTTATTTTAAATAATGGTGTTCCATATTCTACCACGTCTCCGTCTTTTACACATATTTCTGCTATTTCTCCGTCAAATTCTGATTCTATTTCATTCATTAGTTTCATTGCTTCTACTATGCATATAACTTGACCTTTTTTTACTGTATCACCTGCTTTTGCAAATGCCTCTTTATTTGGTGCAGGTCTTGAATAAAATGTTCCTACCATAGGTGATTTTATAATTTTGTAATTTTCTTCTTGTACATTTTTATTACCTGTTGTTTCGTTTATTGGTACTTCTGCATTATTTTGATTATTCAAAACAACATTTGTTGTAGGTGTTGTTGATATTGCATTTGCTTGCATTTGTGCACCATTTGTTACTACAATTTCTTTTTCCGTATTTTTCTTCATGCTTATTTTCATACCTTCAGGAAATTCTATTTCTAGTTCGTCTATTTTAGCATTTCCCATGTCATCAATTAATTTTTTGATTTCTTCGTAATCCATATTTTCCTCCTAAATTTTTTTGAATATTATAGAACTATTATGTCCTCCAAATCCTAATGAATTTGACATTGCATATTTCACTTCTATATTTCTACCTTCATTTGGTACTATATCTAAATCACATTCTTCATCTGGTACTTTGTAATTTATTGTAGGTGGTACAAAGTTGTCTTCTATTGCTTTTATACAAACAACTGCTTCTACTCCACCTGCGGCACCTAATAAATGTCCTGTATTTCCTTTTGTTGAACTTACCATTACTTTTTTGCTTGCTTCTCCAAATGCTAGTTTTATTGCAGATGTTTCTCCTGCATCATTTAGGTGTGTAGATGTTCCATGAGCATTTATATATGTAATATCTTCTGGTTTTGTATTATTTTCTTCTAGGGCTCTTTTCATGGCTCTGGCAGCACCCTCTCCGTCTGGTGCAGGTGATGTTATATGATATGCATCTGATGTTGCTCCATATCCTACTATTTCTGCATATATCTTTGCATTTCTTGCTTTAGCATGTTCTAATTCTTCTAGAACAATAACACCCGCTCCTTCTCCCATTACAAATCCGCTTCTTTCTTTGTCAAATGGAATACTTGCTCTATTTGCGTCTGTTGCTTGGGTTAAAGCTTTTATATTTGTAAACCCTGCTATACCTGTAGGTGTAATTGATGCTTCTGTTCCTCCTGCTAAAATTGCATCTTCATATCCGTTTTTTATCAATCTGTACGCTTCACCTATTGAATGAGTTCCACCTGCACATGCTGTTACAACAGATATAGATTCACCTTTTGTTCCTAATTCGATTGCTACATTTCCTGCAGCCATATTGCATATGCTCATAGGTATGTACATTGGTGATACTCTGTCTGGACCTTTTTCTATATAATGTTCATTTTCTTTTTCTATTGTAGAAAGTCCACCTATACCTGAACTAATTACAACTCCAACTCTGTTCATGTCTGTATTTTCTGGTGTAATTCCACTGTCTTTCATTGCTTCTCTTGATGCTATTATTGCAAATTGTGAAAATTTGTCTAGTCTTTTGCAACTTCTTTTGTCAAAGTGTTCTTCAGGATTATATTCTTTTACTTCTCCTGCTAATTTTACTTTGAATTTTTCTGTGTCAAATTCTGTTATAGGTGCTATACCACATTTGTTTTCTTTTATTCCTTTCCAGAATTCTTCTACATTGTTTCCTATAGGAGTTATGGCTCCTAATCCTGTTACTACAACTCTTTTTTTCATTTTTAATTTTCCTTTCTATATTTTGAATTTGCTTTTTTATGATTTTTAATGTATAATAATAATATAAAAATTTAACACCTTAAGGAGGGCACTTAAAATGAGTGAAAAAGATATCGAAAGACAGCGGAAGATCATAACTGATATAATAAAAAATCAGTTAAAAATCATCAAACTTAATGGTAAATCTGATCAGAAGATTACCCTTTCTCTTCCAAAAGTACCTTATGTTAATAAAACTGAGGTCTTAAAAATTCTTGAAGAATTATTAGGGTATAAACCTGAATTAACTGTTTATCAGGAGGTAACCGTTACCAAACCGTCTATAATGCTTATTACATTAAAATTAAATCTATGACATTCACTCACAGGGGGAGAGTTATATCTTCTCCTTTTTATATATATTTTTACATCAACATACCACCATCAACATTTAAAACTTGCCCTGTTATATATGTATTTTCTTCTCCAGCCAAGAAATAAACTGAATTTGCAATTTCTTCACTACTTCCCATTCTTTTTAATGGTATTTGAGCATTTATATTTTCCTTAACACTATCACTTAAAACAGATGTCATATCTGTATCAATAAAACCAGGTGTTACACAATTTGCTAATATATTTCTACTTGCTAATTCTTTAGCAATACTTTTTGTAAATCCTATAATACCAGCTTTAGAAGCGGCATAATTGCATTGACCTGCATTTCCAGATACTCCAACTACTGAACTGATATTTACTATTTTACCTGTTCTCTTTTTCATCATATAAGGTACAATGCTTTTTGTAACATTAAATGTGCCTTTTAAATTGATATTTATTACTTTATCAAAATCCTCTGGAGTCATTCTAAGTAATAAACTATCTTTTGTAATTCCAGCATTATTTACCAAAACATCTATTTTTCCAAATCTTGCTATAGCCTGTTTAGCCATGTTTTCGCAATCCTCAAAATTTGATACATCTGTTTTTATGAATAAAACTTCAATATTATATTCTTTAAATTCATTTTCTAATTCTTCTAAATTTGTTCTATCTGATACATAATTTAAAACTAGATTATATCCGTTTTTTGCAAATTTAATTGCTATTGCTTTTCCTATTCCTCTTGTTCCGCCTGTTATTAAAGCCACTTTCTTATCTTCCATTTTCTCTTCCTCCTATGTTTGGACTTAATTCTTGTATTGCTTTTTCTAAAGTTTCTACATCATATATATTTATTGTATTTACATCACTTAGTTCTTTTCTAATAAAACCTGTTAATGCTTTTCCTGGTCCAATTTCTACAAATGTATTTACATTTTCATCTTTCATTAATTTGATTGCTTTATCAAATCTAACTGGGCTAACAATATGCTTTGATAGTATCTCTACCATGTCATCTGTGTCTTTATAAAAAGTTCCGTCAATATTTTTTATAACATTTGTTGTGCCTTTTTGAAAATGAACTTTTTCTAAATCTTGTATATATTCATTTTTTGCATCTTCTAATGCTTTTGTATGAAATGGACCACTTGTTTTTAATGTAACAACTTTTTTTGCTCCATTTTCTTTAAATAAATTACTTGCTAATTCAATTGCATCTTTACTCCCAGAAACTACAGTTTGATTTGAATAATTGTAATTTGCAGGTACTATAAACATTCCTTTATCTTGCAAGTCCTTGCATATTTCTTCTATTTTTTTTGAATCTAATCCAATTATTGCAAGCATTGAGTATTCGCCTTCTGGTAATTTATGTTGCATCAAATATCCTCTTTGTTTTAACAATCTTATTCCATCTTCAAATTTTAGTTTTCCACTATATATTAATGCAGGATATTCTCCTAAACTTAATCCAACTGATATGCCTGCATGTATTCCATTTTTTTCTAGAATTGCTAATATTGCCAAACTCATTGTAGCAATTGCAATTTGAGTATTTTCTGTTTTATTTAAATCGTCTTGCATATTTTCTTTGCTAGTAGTGTTTTCTTCTTTACAATATTCCGTTCCATTATATTCTTTTCTTGTACCTTCAAAGCATAATTTTGCAACATCTATTTCTGTGATTTCAGACGCTTTTTTAAATACTTCTCTTACTTCTTCATATTTATCATATAAATCTTTTCCCATTCCTACCTTTTGACTTCCTTGGCCGGGAAATAAAAATGCTAATTTCATCCTAAACCTCCATTAAAATACTTCCTGTATTCAAGCCTCCACCATAGCCTAAAAGAATAACTTTATCTCCTTTTTTTAGCAAATGTTTTTCAAACATTTCATCTAATGCTATTGGTATACTTGCACAAAATGTATTTCCTACATTTTCTATATTTGTATATACTTTTTTGCTGTCAATTTTCAATTTATTTGCAATTGATTTCATTATTTTTAAATTTGATTGATGCGGTATTATATATTTAATATCATCAATATTTATTTGGTTTTTTTTAAGCAATTCCTTTACGTTTTTTACTGTCTCTGTAACTGCATACTTATAAACTTCTTTACCATCCATTTGTAACTTTTCATTTGCGTTATATGTTAGTATTTTACCATTTTGACCGTGACTTGTTATATTACTGCTATAAAGCCTGTTTTCTTTTGTTTTTTGCAATATAACTGCTCCTGCACCATCTGATAATAAAATTGATGTTGATACATCCTTTTGATCTATACATTTTGATAATAAATCCACTCCAACTACTAATGGCATTTTTGCTTTGTCTGTTTCAAGATAACATTGTGCTATGTCTAATGCATTTACAAATCCTGCACATCCAGCTAAGACATCTAAACACATACAATTTTCAATATTAAAATGTTCTTGTATTTTATATGATATCCCCGGCATTAGCATATTTGTTGATGTTGTTGCCACTATAATCATATCAATATTTTGCGGATTTATTTGTGAGTTTTTTTCTATTAAATTTTCTATACATTTTATTGCTAATTGTTCTATGTTTTCGTCTTTTGAATAGTGTCTTGTTTGTATTCCTGTTCTTTTGTATATAAAATCTTCTGTTATATTTAATTGTTTTGCTAAATATGTGTTATCTATCTTAGTTGTTGGTAAATACTTTCCTGTTGCTATAATTTCTATATTTTTCATTTTCACCTCTAATTATATTTTTTAATTTTTAGACTCTAACTTTTTTCTAAATTATATCCTCCAATGTTTTTATAAAATCTTCTATAATTTTTTGTTTATTGAATTCTTTTCCAGTTTCTTTATATAATGATGTTGCTATGTTTTCTAGTTCATTTGGAAATTTGTCTTCATTTACATTAAAGCCTATACTTATTATTACATAGTTGATTTTATTTCCTATTGTGTTGCTTTCTGTTAATATTCCACATATTTTCTTTCCATTTAGCATTAGGTCATTTGGCTCTTTTATTGTTAATTTTATATTGTATTTTTGTTCCATTATTTTCTGGATTCTTTTTACTATTTCTATTGTTAGTCCTTCTAAGTTTTTTACATTTTTTTGTGGTCTAAATAGCATACTCATTGCTATGTTTTTGTTTGAGCCAGTGTGCCAATTTCGTCCTTTTGTTCCTATTCCTCCTGTTTGTTCTTCTGCTAAAATTACTGTGTTTTCTGTGTATTTGCTATTGTTTTCTTTTAAATATGTGTGTGTTGAAATTATTGTTTTAAATTTTTTTATTTTCATTTTTCTGTTCCTTTTGATTTTTCTTATGTGATTTTATATCAATTTTTTTATTTTTTCATTAGTCCGAACGGTCAGTTTGAGATTCTATGATTTATAGATTTTTGAAATAATTGGTGTTTGAATTGTAATTTTTAGATTGAATCTTTTGTGAATTTTTTGAAAAAAATCTAGACTGTTTTTATATTTTGTGCTATTATTATGTAGGTGAACAAATGAAAATTTTTAGGAGGTAAAGTTATGACAAAAATGGAAAAAATTTTGGCAATGGTTTTAATGTTTGTTACTATATTATTAGTTAGTTTTAATTTTTTATATGTTAAGGCGGTTGATTTAAATTTGACTGAAAATACTTCTAGTAGCACAAATTCTTCTGATGATGAAGATGATGATAATTCAACTTCTTCTGCATCAAATTCTTCTAGTACGAATTCTTCTAGTCTAAGTTCTTCTGCTACAGTTAAAACTACTAATTCTACTGAGTCAGGTTTGGGAATTACTAATATTTTGAATATTATTTTGATTAGTGTTGGTATTCTTTTGATTCTTTTGGCTATTGCTATTTTGATTAGATTAAAGAGTTAATTTTTTGAATAGAAAATAATAAAAAGAAGCGGTTTTAAATACGCGCTTCTTTTTTGTTTTTATATTGATTCTTTTATCTTTTCGACTTCTTCTTTTGATAGTTTTGTAATTTCACATATTAAATCAATTGATAATTTTTTCTTCAACATTTCTTTTGCGGTTTCTATTACTCCGTTCCTTTTTCCGTTCTTCTTTTCCAGCTTCAAAAAAGTTTTGTTCACTTGTAAGTCTATTATATTCATCCATTATTACTGAATTATGTCTTTCTCTTTCTTTTGGATCAGAACTTATATAATCTAATGTATTCATTGCTTTTTTTATTTCTTTATTCTCTTTTTCAGCCAACATCATCTCCCCCTTTCGATTTGTGAATACACACATCCACTGGTCTAGTTTTGTAAATTCTGATTGAGTTTTCTTTTTATATTTTGGTAGTTCTATGTAGTGGAATTCTATATATTTTGATGCTTCTTCATCTTCTGTTTTATACCCCATATCTACATATTCTTCTTTTAATGTTTTGTCAAATTTTATTTTTCCAATACTATGATAACTGTTTCGTTTTAAAAAATTATAATTTGTTATGAATATTACAATACTCTTTTTTAAAGTTGTATAATCATCTCCTACTTGTAATTGACTTGTTATCATATTTGCTAAATATAGTGTTCCTCTTTCTTCTATATTTTTCTTGTCTTCCATTTGCATCTCAATATCTAAAACAGTTCCATCATCTGTTTCTGCTTTGATATCTAAAAGGCCTCTTTTATCTTCTCTTTCGTATGGAATTATTTCTGGATTTTTTATTGTTACGTTTTTAATATTTTTTCTTAAAATTGCCTCCAATAAATCCTTTAAAACACTTTCATTACCTTCAAATGCAAATACTCTTTTAAATATATAGTCATCTGTTAGTGGTAATCTTGGTATTTTTGTTGTTTTTTGTGCCATTTATTTCTTCCTTTCTTAATTATACTAAATTATTTTTACTTTGGCAATACTTTTTAGTATAATTTAACATATTATTTACAATTAAAAGAGACAATTTTAGACTATTAATATATTAAATTTGTACGCAAATATAAGTGTATTAGGGTTATCAACACTTCTTGTTTTATTTAATGATATTGGAATATTTTTAGATTTATTTTTGAATTTTAATCTTTACTATTTTTTATTACTTTTTTTGATTTTTTATGGAATCCTTTGATTTTAGTATTTTGATTAAACTGTTTCTATGTCTACCCTAAGTTGCTTGAATTAAATCTTTTTTTTAAAATTAGTCATGCAATTGTCTAATTAATTGCATGACCATATATTACCATAATTTTATGTTAATTGTCAAGAAAAAAATTTCGACAAAAGTCGACATTCCTACTAATTTAGAAATAGAGTAACACGAAATCCAACATAGTCATAAGCAATTGAAGTGCTATAATCAAGGCGTCGGCCTGCTAAGCCATTAGTATTATAATGGCCGCCACGAACTACCACAGGTTCACTAGTATTTGGCATTACTTCTGTTGTGAATTCTGCAACATTTCCACCCATATCATAAATATTGCATTTTGAAGTTGTTTCTCCTGTTGAAAGTCTAGTAGCATTATTTGCTACTTTAATTATATTACCTAGCAAATCTTTTACACTTTTATCATACCAGTTTTCATTGTAACTATCTTCTTTTACTTTTGCATAATTTGGAAATCCATTATTTTGTATAAAATTAATTGCTGTATCCCAAGCGTAACTAGAACAAAGGTGCGTTGTTGCTCCAACGAAGGAAGAGTAGTCATCATGCCATGATGTTTGACCCAAGCCAGCTGTTGAAGTTTCGCGTATTGCATCTCCATATATTTTTGTATTTGCTGCATAATTAGATTTACTTGCATCATCTAAAGATTGTCCTTTGGATTCACCAGTTGGATATACGGTTACATATTCAGAGCTTTTTCCATTATTTAAGGCATTCATTATTGCTTTTCCATAAGTATTAAGATTTCCACTATCATTACCATTATTAACAATTGCCGCTGATCTTTCCCATGTTCCTCCTGACATGTCATAAATGCCATATATTGTTCCTGTGCAACTTGCCGCCGTTCCACCTTTTTCATTCCATTTCCATACATCATTGGTTGAATTCGTCGCTTCAGAATCATTACCATTTTTTGACGCATATCCTGTTTTTGCATATACGTACTCTTCACTATTATTTGTATTTAAATTATTTATACATATATTTGTTCCATTTAATCCATATTGACTTTGTCCTAAGTATGAAACTGCTCCCCATTCACTATTTTTTATCAAATGACTATCTGTTTCTTTATTACTTAATTTATATATATTATTACTATCTGTTAATGCTCTTGATATACTGAATGCGTCACTATGGTTTATATAATTCATTGAATATTTTCCACCTTGAAATGTTGGATATGTTATTTTTGTTGCATTAGAACCATATATTCCATTTAAATAATTACTTGCATCCTCATACTTTTCTGCTGGTGTATATCCAGTAACTTGTGTATAATTTACTGAACTAGTATACTTTGCTTTATTAGCATTAAATGTATCTTTATCAACATATCCTGCTTCAAATTTTGAAATCCAAATACCTGTTAATTCTTTTCTCCATCCTCCATTTGCATATCCTATACTACTTTCATTTGTAAAAGCAGGATGTACTACATAATTTTTTGTTGCATCTGGGATATCTGTTTCTGATGTTTGTCTTTTTGCTGTTTGCAATTTTCCATCTTTATCATAGTAACTATCTGTTGTTCCTACTAAAAATACCACATCAAAAGTTTGATTACTTTTATTTATTTTGTATGCATATCTTGGTATCCATACCCACATACTTCCATCATTTGTTTTAGCATTCGCCCATTTCTTTTCACTATAATTATACCAATCATTTTTACTGCTATCACTTACTTTTTCTTCTTTTCCTTTTGTGTCTTCTGTATTTCCTGTTGGTTCCGTGAATTTTATAGCCGTCATCCCTGTCATTATTTCTGGTTTATTTACTTTTCCGTCCCACCTATCATTAGATGTGTATTTACTAAGTTCATCTTCATATTCATATAATAAACTTTGTTCTTTTTCTGAGGCATCTTCACTTTTTTGTTTTGCATCTTTTGCTTTTTGAAATATTCCAGTATTTGTTAATGCAGAAATTGAAATCCCTGCTAAAATAAGTAAAATCACTATTGTAATTACTAACGCTACTAGTGTTATACCATTACTTTTCTTTTTCATTATTGTATAAAATCCTCCTATTCATTTGTTTTTCTTACAGATACGCATTCAAATCATATGATATTAAATGCACATCTTGTCGTATTATATTTTCATTTTACCATAACCAAAACTGTAGTTCAACACTTTTAGATGTGATATTAATTTTTTAACAAAAATGTCATATTACCGTAATATTTTTGTAATATTTATGATTTTAATTAAAATTTTGCTATTTTTTGTAAGTATATTTTGTCTAATTTTTAAAATAATATTAATAGATTTTTAAAATCAATTTTACATTAAAAAATAAAAGGAGGAACTACAATGAACAAAAAAATTTTGGTATCTTTATTAATTATATTATTCACCATATTTTCATTCACAATCTGTCAAGCAACAGATGATGTAATGAAAGGTGCCACAAATAATATACGTAATTTTGTTGGTGGTGTTGAAAATACTGTAGAAAATGCAGCACTTGGTGCTTCAAATGTAGCAAAAAATATTACAAGTGGAGCAGAAAATAAAATGGATGCTGTCCGTACTGATTCTACTATGGGTACTGGATATAATGCTGCACGAACAAGTACAGATACTACCACTGTTGCAGGAATGTCTCAAACTGCTTGGACTTGGCTTATATTAGGTGTTGCTGCTATTGCTATTATTGCAGTTGTTTGGTATTATTCTATGCAATTTACTAATACTGGACGTAAAGGTAATAACAATAATAATGATGATGAATAATATTTAGTAGGATTTATTTGCAGTTTTTATTTATTCGTGTTATACTCTTATTATATAAATCAAGCACGCCTTTGTGTTGCTGAATTTGATTTTAAATTATTATATAGAATTGAGGTATACATGATGTCTAGTGATAAATTAATTGCAAAGAATCCTACTGCATTTCATAATTACAATATAGAAAACAAATTGGAAGCAGGTATTGTGCTTTCTGGTACAGAAATTAAATCAATAAGAAATGGAAAAACAAATCTAAAAGATAGTTATGCTATTATAAAAAATAATGAAGTTTATATTGTTGGGTTACATATTAGTCCTTATGAACATGGAAATATCTTTAATAAAGATCCTTTACGTGATAGAAAGTTGTTGTTGAATAGACGTGAAATTAATAAATTAATTGTTATGACTAAGCAAAAAGGGTGCAGTCTTGTTCCTTTAAATATGTATTTTAAAGGTAGTTTAGTTAAGGTTGAACTTGGTGTTGGTAAAGGTAAAAAACTTTATGATAAACGCGAAGATATTGCTAAAAAAGATGCTGAAAGAAGAATGTTACAACATATGAAAAATCAATAAATTTAATATTTAAAAGAGCCTATAAACAAATAATAAATTTATTTACTGGCTCTTTTATTTATTTATTAGAATTTTATTTTTGTATTTCTCCAATTAAATCATAATTGCTTACTTCTATTATTTTACAGTTCACAAAATTGTTTAATATTGTATTTTCATCTAAATCCTTATTGTTTTTGATATAAACAAGCCCATCTTCTTCAGGTACATCTTGCATAGTTCTTCCTATAAAATATTTTCCATCAAAAGACGTATCTTCTACTAAAACTTTATAATTTTTTCCAATTTTATTTGTTAATATTTCTTTTGATATCTCTTGTTGTGCTTCCATAATTTTGTTGTATCTTGCTTTTTTTGTATTGCCATGTATTTGGTCAGGAAGTTTTGCAGCAGGTGTTCCCTCTTCTTTTGAATACATAAAGGTTCCTAACTTATCGAATTTTGTATTTTTTACAAATTCTAAAAGTTCTTCAAAATTCTCTTTTGTTTCACCTGGAAAACCAACAATTAAACTTGTTCTTAATGTTACGTCTGGTACTTCTTTTCTTATTTTTTCTATTATTTTTGTGACGTCTTCTTTGCTTGTTCTTCTATTCATTTTTTTTAATATTGGATTTGATATATGTTGAATTGGAATATCAAAATATTTTGCAATTTTGCCATTAGTTGCTACAACATTTATTAATTTGTCTGTAATTCCTTCTGGATATGAATATAAGAATCTAATCCATTCTATTCCTTTGACCTTACTTATTTTTTCTAATAATTCTGCAAGTTTACTTTCTCCATATATGTCAACACCATATTTTGTTGTATCTTGTGCAATTACAATTAATTCTTTTATTCCTTTTTTTGCAAGCATTTCCGCTTCGTCTAAAATGTCTTCCATTTTTCTACTAACAAATGGTCCTCTTATGTATGGAATTGCACAATATGTGCATTTGTTGCTACATCCTTCTCCTATTTTTAAGTATGCATAGTTTTTTCCTGTTGTAACAACTCTTTCCATAAATTCATTATGTGTTGGCATTGGAAGTGGTTTAATTTCTGATATTTTCTTACTAGTTTTTGTTGTTGATTTTTCAACTATGTCTCTTTTTATTAAGTCTTCTATTTTGTCCCATAGTTTGTTATATTCATCTATTTTTATAAACAAATCTACTTCTGGTAATAGTTTTACTAAGTCATCATAATATCTTTGTACCAAGCATCCCATTGCTATTAGATACTTACACTTTTTCTTTTTATATTCTGCCATTTCTAAAATTGTGTTTATTGCTTCTTCTTTTGCAGATTCTATAAATCCACATGTGTTTACTACTAATATTTCTGCATCATTTGGATTGTTTACTATTTCATAATGGTTGTCTTTAAATAGTCCAATTGCTACTTCTGTATCTATTAAATTTTTGCTACATCCTAGTGATATAAATCCTACCTTCATTTTTTCCTCCCGGAAGGGATTTATGGATGTTCCTTAAAATCCCTTTATAACGGGATTAAGGGACAATCCTTAAAGTCCCTAATATTCCTATTTTCATATTCTTAATATTTGTCAATCTTTATATTATTCTTTATGACTACATATATGTTTTCTTGTTAATTCCATTAAATCTAGTTTTGTAAAACCTTCTACTTGCGTTTTTGTTCTGTCTTTTTTTAGGCATTCTTTTAATAAATTTTCTATTTTTTCTTTATTATTTTCACTTTTCATGTCAATGTAATCTATTATTATAATACCACCAATGTCATGAAGTCGTAGTTGCCTTGCTATTTCTATTGTTGCTTCTTCATTAACTTTGTAAATTGTTTGTTCTACATTTTTTGTTCCTGTATATTTTCCTGTGTTTATGTCAATTGCTGTTAGTGCTTCTGTTTTATCTATAGTGATAAATCCTCCGCATTTTAGCCAGATTTTTCTATTTTCTAGTTTTGCTATTTCTTTTTTTAAGTCGTATTTATCTAAAACATCCTCATTTTCTTTTAGTTCTACAACCATATTTTTTAAATAGTTATTGTCGTTTTTTATTTCTACTATTTTTTCATATTCTTTTTTGTCATTTACTGTTATTTTTTTTATTGAATCCTCTGGTAAATCCATTATCATTTTTTGTACTATGTTATTTGCTTTTAATAATATGCATGGTTTATTTGATTTGTAATTGTCAAATTTGTTTTTTATATCATTCCATTTTTTTTCAATACTTTTTATTTCTTCTATTATTTCGCTTTCTTTTCCTACTGCGGATGTTCTTATTACTGCTCCATTGCCTGTACTTAAATTTTCTTTAACTAATTTTTTTAGTCTTTGTTTCTCTTTTTTATCTTCTATTTTTTGTGATACTGTTATTATATCTGTATTTGGCATTATAGCAATGTATTTACCTGGTAAATTAATATGTGTGGAAATTCTTGCTCCTTTTAATTGATTACTATCTTTTTTTACCTGTACAAGGATTTTTTGTCCTTTTTTTATAACTGTGCTTATGTCTGTTTTTATTTCTTTATGTTCTTTGCTTTCGTCAACTTTGTCCAATATGTCTTTTAGATGTATAAAACTGTTTTTTTCTGTTCCAATGTTTACAAATGCTGATTGCATTCCTTTAACAATGTCTTTTACAATCCCTATATATATATTTCCTTCTTTTCTAATACTTTCTTCATCTAAGTAGTATTCTACTAATTTTCCATTTTCAACTAGGGCTATTTCTTTTTGTTCTTTACTTTTGTTAATAATTATTTCTAGCATATTTTTTCCCTTCTAATTAAACTTGTTCATTGCAATATCTATTCCATTTTTCAGAATTTCTTCTACTGCTTCTGCTGCTTTGTGTGTTCCTTCTTTTAAAATTTTTTGTTCATCTTCTGGAACTTTCCCTATAACGTAATTAATCATGTCACTTTTGAATTCTGGTTGTCCTATTCCTACTCTTATTCGTGCGAAGTCTGTTGTATTTAGTTCTTCTACAACTGACTTCATTCCATTGTGTGAACCGGCTCCACCTTTTTTTCTTAATTTTATTTTTCCTTTTTCTATGTCAATGTCATCATATATAACAATAATTTCTTTTGGTTCAATATTATAGAAATTTACCACTTCTTTTATTGATTCTCCACTTAAGTTCATATATGTTTGTGGTTTTAATAATATTACTTTTTTTCCTTGTATTATTCCTGTTTCATATAATCCCTTGAATTTTGATTTTGTTATATTTATATTGTTTTTTTCTGCTACTTCATTTATTGCATCAAATCCCATGTTGTGCCTTGTGTGTGCATATTCGTTTTCTGGGTTTCCTAATCCAACTATTAAATACATTTTTCTTGTATAATCAATTGTCTATTTTTTAATTGATTAACCCCTTTCTTTTATATTAACTTCTTTTGTCTTTAAAGAATTTGTTAAATATTCCTTTCTTGCTATTTGATTTTGTATTTTCTTTTTTGTTTGAATCTGTTTTTTCTATTTTTTCTTCATCTTCGTCATTTTCGTCTTCGTCATCATACTCGTCTTCATACTCATCATCATATTCGTCTTCATCATCTTCATATTCGTCCTCGTACTCGTCATCAAATTCTTCTCCGTCATCTTCATATTGATCATCATCTTCAAAATTGTCGTCATATTCGTCTTCATATTTTTCGTCTTCTTCATAGTCATCTTTGTATTCTTCGTCATCTTCGTATTCGTCTTCATATTCGTCTTCATCTTCGTAGTATTTTTTTTCATTGTCTGCTTCGTCATATTCATCGTCGTCATCAAATTCAAATTCTTCTACATATTCTGTGTCTTCGTCTGAAATTTTTGTTTTAAAGATGTCATCTTCTATTTCTGCTTTTTCCTCTATTTCTTCTTCATTTTCTTCTTGAGGTTGGAATTCTGATAAGTCTTTTCCAAATTTTTGTGTTACTTCATTTTGAAATACATCATAAATGTTTTTTATTTCTTCGATTCTCCAATAGTTTGAGTTTATTATTGCTCCGGCATTTACTCTTATATTGTTTACTTCTTCTTCAAAGTTTTTTTCTTTGTCTTCTATATTTTTTAGATATTCTTTGTTATACAATTCTTTGTATGCTTTTTTGCTTGATTTATTAGTAATTTCACGTATGATTAATTCGTATAATTTTCTAACTTGTTCCATATCTGCAGTGAAATTTTCGCAAGCCTCTTCCATTAATTTATTGTGAATCTTGATTCCATTTATTGTTGACATTCTTTCATTGTCTAAGAAACTTACTATATATAATTTCATGGCTTTTAAAAATGCTAGTTTTGCACTGACATCACGTAATGTTTTATTGTATTTGTCCATTTTTATGTCGTCATTATTTAGTTCTGTTAATAACCTTCTTGTTTTTTCAAATATAGCCATATAGCATTCTGCTTCTCTTCTGGCTATTGTGATTCTTGTGTTTACGGCATTTTCTATTATTGCTTTATTGAATGGTATTCTTTCGTCTTTACCATTTTCTATCATTATTTCTATTATATTTGTTTTTACTGCTTCTTCGTCTGTGCTTATAAATGTTTTGATATTTTTAACCATTTCTTTATCTATTTCTTTAAAATCATTTGTTATTTTTTCAATTAATTGTAGATGTTTCTTTTCTTCTGCTCTTTTGTCTTTTGAGCACGCATTTCTGTCTTGTTGTTTTTGTTCAAATTCTGTTATTGTTTTTATATATTTTTCTCTTATTTCTTCTAGTTTTTGATTGTTTTCTGAAACAGTGGTTTCTATTTTTAGTAATTTTTTTTCTATAACTTCTGGTTCATCTTCTAGGTTGTCAAATAGTTGGTTTCTGTCTTCTTCTAATTTTATGTTAGATTTATATAATTTTTTTTGTTCTTGCTGAATTTTCCTTATTTCGTTTGCTGTTTCATCAAATTCATTTATTACTTTATCTTCTTCTTCAAGTATAGATTGGTACTTTTGTATTTCTTCTGTTATTTCTTTGTAATCTTTATATATTGTTTTTAAATTAGGTTTTTTGTCAAATCCTAATATTGTGTTAAAATTTTTTTCTAATACTATTGCACTTCTTTCATACATTTGTGGTACCTCCGGCTAATCTCAATTTTTCTACATTTTATCACCTTTATAATAAAAAAACAAGTGTATTTATGCTTTTTTTGTTGTGGTTATATTTCCGTGGTACTCCGTACAACTGTTGCATTATCTGGTATGTTTTTTAATACTACGCTATTTGCTCCTATTTTAACATTGTTTCCTATTTTTATTGGGCCCAAAACTTTTGCTCCAGAACCTATCATTACATTATTTCCTATATCTGGATGTCTTTTGTATTTGTCTTTTCCGGTTCCTCCGAGTGTACTATTGTGGTATATTGTACAATCATTTCCTATTGTTGCAGTTTCTCCGATTACTACCCCCATTCCATGGTCAATTAATAGTCTTCTTCCTATTTTTGCACCAGGATGTATTTCTATTCCTGTTATATGCCTTGCAATTTGTGATATTAATCTTGCTAAAAAATATAGGTTCTTATTGTATAAAAAATGTGCTATTCTATGGAAAAATATTGCGTGAAAACCTGGATACAGAATTATTGCTTCTAACACGTTTCTACATGCTGGATCTTTTTCTTTTATATTTTTTGCATCTTCATATAAACTTTTTATGATATTTTTCATTTACATCACCTATTATATTGTATGATGTTCGTTTTGGGACTGTTCTTTTGCGTACATCATTGAAAAATGCCTCTTTTAAGAGGACATTTTCTATTTTCCTATAAATATTTGAACATACACTTTTCCATATTTATTGCTTTTTATAACACCTATTCCTGTATAGTTAAAAGAAGAATTTAAAATATTTGCCTTATGTCCAGATGAATTCATCCAGGCTGTAACGGCTGCACTATTGCTTGAATTTCCTGCAATATTTTCTCCGGCAGTTTTATATGATACTTTAAAACTATTCAACATATCAAATGGAGAACCGTAAGTTTGTGAATTATGTGAGAAGTAATTATTGTCTACCATATCTTTTGCTTTTATTCTTGCAACATTTAAAACTTCAGAATCCATTTTTAATGCAGTTAATCCATTATTAGTTCTTTGCTTGTTTATTAAATCAAAAACTTCCTTTTCATCACTACTCATTGTACTTGTGTTTGTTGTGTTTCCAGAACTTGAACTACCTGAACTTGTGCTTCCTGATGTCGTTCCACCACTTGAGTTTGGATAAATTGCTTTTACATATTTTTTGCTTACTGCTCCTACATAATCACCTTCAACCTGAACGATATACCAATCTCCAACTCCTGCAAATACTCTTATGTATTCATTTTTTTTGACTGTTGCTACTATATTGTAATTAACACCTGGGCCACTTCTAACATTTAAAATTGTTGCTGTTACTAATCCTGTTGAAAAATCAACTTTGTAGTAATGCTGCATTCCAAATGATTGCGTAAATATACATATTACCATAACAAACAATATTGCACTGCTTATTTTGAATATTGTTTTCTTTCTTATACTAATAATTTTCATACAACATCCCCTTTCTATATAATGTCTATACGTATTGTTTGTCTTTTATGTCATTTTATGTCCTTTGGGTGACTGTTCTTAAAAGGTCTTCTTAATTTTTTCTTACTCCTTCTATGTGTATGAATCTTATTTTTTCATAATTATATTCTAATATTCTTTTATTAAATGAATCAAATGTATGTGAACTAATAAATACTTGATTTAAATCTGTGTTATCTTCTATTTTTACTATGACTAAACTATGTGAGAATTTATCTCCATCAAATGAAAGTTGTGCTATATCTCCTAATGCAATTTTATCCTGTCCTACTTCATTTCCATATGGACCTACTGATTTATTTTTAGTCAAAAAATTGTGTAAGAATTCTACACCACTCCATGATGGTGATTTGTTGTTTCCGTTAATATAATACCATCCATTTTGTTTTGAATAGTTCATTACTTTTGAGCCTGCATATATGCATTGTGACACAAAACTTGTGCAGTCTCCTCCTACATTATCAAAATTATAATATTGTGGGTTTCTTCCATATGCCCATTTTCTGGCATATTCGATGACATTATTTCTATTGTAAGGTATTTCTTTCATATTGCATCCTTCTTATTTGAAAATGTCCTTTTTGATGGCAAATGTCTCTCCAAAAAGTCAAAAGAATACTAATAGTATTTTAGTATTCTTCTATTTTTACATATACTTTATCTTCTAGAGAATATTTCTTTTCCACTTCTAATTTTGTAATTTGATTATCATCTTTAAAAGCAAATTTGTTCATGCTGTCTAAAATTGATTTTACAATGTTATCTATATCAGGTTTTTTAGTTGGACTTATATTGTTTTCTAACATTTCGTTTATGTCTGCTTTTTTTGTTGTTTTTGGTATTGAAAAATATGCTATTATACTTACTTTTATTCTTCCTTCTAAAACCTTAAATCGTGGATATTTTAGTAAAAAATATTGTTCTACTAATGATTCATAGTCTTTTGTTCTTGTTGGTGTATAAACTACTCCTGTATATGAGTTTAGCCTTGGTCTTCCTTTTCCTATTATTTTCCCTGGTACTTCAAATTCGTATATCATTTGTTTTCTCCTCGTTTTATATTAGATTTTCTGGGTTTAGTGCTTGTAATTCTGGTAATACAAATATTCCATCTTTTCTGATTAGTACATCATCAAAATAGATTTCTCCTCCGCCATATTCTTTTCTTTGAATATTTACTATATCCCAATGAATACTTGATCTATTTCCATTGTCACTTTCTTCTAGTGCATCTCCTGGTGTAAAGTGAAAACTTCCTTTTATTTTTTCGTCAAATAGTGTGTCTCCAATTGGTCTTTCTACATATGGATTTAGTCCAAATGCAAATTCGCCAATATAACGTGCACCATCATCAGTGTCTAATATTTTATTTATCATTTCCGTATTATTTGCTGTTGCTTTTACTATTTTTCCATTTTTAAATTCAAATCTTATATTATTGAATGTATATCCATTATATGTTGTTTCAGTATTGTATGTGATAAATCCATTTACACTTTCTTTTACAGGAGCGGATGCTACCTCTCCGTCTGGAATATTGAATGTTCCCATGTATTTTTCTGCTGGTATTCCTTTTATGCTAAATGTTAAATCTGTACCAGGTCCTACAATATGTACTTTATCTGTTTTATTCATTAAATCTTTTAAATTATCCATTGCTTTTGACATTTTTGAATAGTCTAAATTACATACATTGAAATAAAAATCTTCAAATTCTTCTAATGTCATTTTGCTCATTTGTGCCATCGAATTATTTGGATATCTTAATATACACCACTTTGTCTTTTTTACTCTTTCTTCAAAGTGTACAGGTACTGTGTAATATTTGTTGTACATATTCATTATTTTGCTGTCTATTTTAGATAGTTCTGATGTATTTGATGTTGCTCTTATTCCTATATATGCGTCCATGTCTTTCATTCTTGTTTCATCGTGTTTTCCATATAGCCTGATTTGTTCTTCTGTTGCGTTTTCTAACATTATCCTTAATAGTTCGTAATTTACTATATTAAAATATGGCTTTGCTTTCATTTGTTCTGCTTGTCTCATAAGTTCTTTTGCTAATGGTATCCCGTCTTCTCCTAATATCTCTATTAGTATGTTGTCGTTTTCTTTTAAGTCTATTGAGTATGTTAATAAATTGTGTGCTAATTTTTCTATTCTTATATCTTTCATTTTTATTTTCCCTTCCGTTTTTTTGATATTCTATCACATAAATTTAGAAATTAAAAGTACTTTTTATTCAAAAGGTCGTTAGGAAAATGTGTGAATTATACCAAAAAGCCCTTAGGCAAACGTGATAGCCCAATAAAGAGTAGATTTTAAAGAATTAATTTCAAAGTCTACTCTTTTCATTCTATATATTAAGCAAATTATAATACATACCTTTTTCATTTATCAAATCATTATGACTCCCCTCTTCAACAATAACACCATTTTTCAAACAAACAATATTATCAAAATTATCAATACTATCTAAAGTATGGGCTATTACAACAACAGTTTTAACCTTTGCAATTTCATTTATAGTTTCTTCAATATTTTTCTTACTCTCCTTATCTAACGCACTTGTAACCTCATCAAATAAAATAATAGGAGTATCTTTTAATATTGACCTAGCAATTGCAATTCTTTGTTTTTGTCCTACAGATATGTTATTATTATTTTCTAATAAAATTTCGTCATATTTATGTGGTAGAGTTTCAATAAACTCATGAATACTTGCAAGTTTACAAGCCTGTTGTATTTGTTCATCTGTCGCATCTGGTTTTACCATTAATAAATTCTCTTTTATACTCATATTAAATAGCATTGGCTCTTGGTTAACAACAGAAATTGCATTTCGTAAACTTTTCTCTGAAAAATCTCTAATATCATATCCGTCAATTAATATTTGCCCATCATAATTGTCGTATTGTTTTAATAATAATTTGAATATTGTAGATTTTCCACTTCCACTCAGTCCAACTAAAGCATTTTTCTTTTTAGCCTTTATTTCAAATGAAATATCATTTAATATTTTGTCCTTAGAATATGCAAATGTAACATTTTTCAATTCAATGTTTCCTTTTATATTCTTATACTCTTTTGTACCGAATTTTTCTTTTTCTAGCTCTTCATCTTCTAATAAAGATTTTACTCTTCTCATATTTGCTGTAAATTCTGAAATTCCAAAGTCATGTTCAATTATTCTATGGAACACATCATCTACTATGTTTGTCATATATGTAATTACCATCATTGCAGTTTCTATGTCCATTGCTGAAATTCTCAATTGTTCTATTATATATAGTAAAATAATAGCATCTCCAATAATTCTTATTGTCCATTTTGATGTATTTACTGTTTTCCCTAATAGCCTTCTTGTTATTCTTGTATCTTTTAAATTATCAATATCATTTCCAAAAATATTAAAGCATTTTTCTTTTAAATCTAATGCCTTTATTTCTTTAAATCCTCTAGTTGTTTCATTTACTAGTGTTGAGTAATTATCTGCATATTCAAACTCTGATTTTAAATATTTTTTTGATTTATCTAATTGTATTTTAAATAAAAGAAGGCTTATTGCTGATATTGCTGTTACCCCTAACCCTATTTTCCAATCTATAAAATATATTACAAATAGCATTACAACAGATGTTGCCACATATGCACTTTCCTGTAATAATTGGCTTATTGTGCTCATCATTCCACTATCTGCTGCTTTTATTGTTGTAAATATTTTTCCTGATTTCATATTTTCAAATGATGACATTGATAAATTAAGTACTTTTGAATATATCTTTTTTTGTATTGTAGCTGATATTTCTTCTCCTGCCTTAATTACAATTCTTCTGTATTGATTATGGCAGAATGTTATTGAAAATATTCTTAAAAGTGCACATATAACAACTAATCTTATTGCTTTATCTAAGTTTAGGCTCATTATATTTGCTATTAATTTTGAATTCATTGTTGTATAGAACATTGATGTAGTTACAAATATAATCATAAATATTGTTCCTAAAATATATTTGTTTTTATTTTCCTTTGAGTATTTAAACAAATCTTTTAGTGCTTTAAAAAATCCATATTTTTCATCCATTGTTTTTCTTCCTTTTTTTATAATTTATATTTCAACTAAATATTCTTTTAAAAATTCTACAACTCCATTTTCATTATTTGTTCTAGAAGTAATATAATCGGCTTGTTCTTTAACTTCTGGCAAAGCATTTTTCATAGCAACACCAACACCACACTTTTTAAGCATATCAACATCATTTAAGCCATCGCCAAATGCAATAATATTTTCATTTAAAATTCCTTCTAATTTTGCAACTTCAACTATTCCTTTGTATTTTTCAACACCATTTTGAGCAATTTCTAACCATTTAACTTCACCAAAACTATCTTGCATAATTTCTACCTTTAACATTGGAAATTTTTTTATAAATATTTTTAAATATTCTTCTACAAATTCATTATTAATAAATGATACTGATACATGTATTATGTCGTTTATATTCTCTAAAAACTCAGTTATATTAACTGTTTGGTCATAATGGTGTATCTTATTTCTATCACATATATTTATAGTTATAAATTTATCTTTGTCATAATATGAAGCAATATTCTCTACAATTTCTTTTGACAAAACTTGTGCATAAACTTCTTTCCATTCTTTGTTTATTTCATCATTTTTAAAAACAGCTGCTCCTGCGTCACTAACAATATAGTTTGCAAACTCTGCTCCATCTGTTCCAACAAGCGCTCTGTTTAAAATTCTTCCAGTTGCTATTGTTATTATATATCCTTTTTCTTTTAATTTTTGTAAATGTACTTTGGTTGCTTCACTTACTATTCCGTCACTGTTTAATAGTGTTCCATCTAAATCTAATGTAATCAATTTTTTGTCCATTGTAATCTTCTTCCTTTTCTAATTTTGATAATATTATTTTTCCATTTTATTTAATAATTATTCTATAATTCATATATATTTGCTTTTAGAATTATTTTTTGTATTTTTGTTTTATCATCTAATGAAATATTCCATCTGCTTCCTGCAATACTTCTTTTAATTTTGTCTTCTTTAGTAGGAGCTCCTAATAATTTGTTGAGCTGTCTTTGTAAATTTACTTTGTTTGTATATATTGATAGCATATTTTCACTATACAATACATTTATTGTTGTTTCTGTTTCTGATTTGTTTGGTTCCTTGTATATTTTTTCCATAATTTGCTCCCATTGCTAAAATTTTTATTCTACTTAAGAAAATGTCTTTTGCACATATTCTATATTTTTCTTTTGTTTTATATTTTATCACTAAAATATGTACTTGTTTCTTGTAAATCTTCAAAATTATGTTGTCTCAAAATTTCATATGTAATAATTGCAACAGAATTTGACAAATTCAATGACCTTAAAGTTGGTAACATTGGTATTCGTATTGTTTTTTCGTCTAAATATTTTTCTAGTAAAGGTTCTGGTAACCCTTTTGTTTCTTTTCCGTATAATACAAATACTTCGTCCATTGTTGAATAGTCTATGTCTGTATATTTTGTAGTTCCTTTTGTTGTTGCAAAAAACATATTGTTTTCTTCTGGTTTGTATTTATTTAAAAAATCTTCTAATGATTTATGTTCTTCTATGTCTAACTTGTCCCAATAGTCTAGCCCTGCTCTTTTTACTGATTTTTCGTCTATTTTGAATCCTAGTGGGTGCACTAAGTGTAGTTTGGCTCCTGTTATTGCACATGTTCTTGCTATATTCCCAGTATTTTGTGGTATTTCTGGTTCTACCATTACTATATTTAATTTCATTTTTATTACCTTCTTTTTATTTTAAATTATATATTATTGTTTTCACATTTTATCATAAAAAATTAAAAAAAGAAAGCGTTTTGCTTTCTTAATTTGCATAAATTTGCCGTTTTTAGTTACTGTTTTTATTCGAAAATTATTTTTCCTTTAATTCTTCTAACCTTTTTATTTTCAAATTATTTTTTTCTATATAACATTCATATATGTAGTCAGGATTTTCATAATACATGCTACTATTGTTCTTTATTCATATAACATACATGTATTAAAATAAATTACTGTTTTTTCTAAAATACCATATTTGATATAGAACACAAAGTATTATTACTGGAATTGTAATTATTCCAAAATATCTAAATGAAAACATTATGCATAAATACTTATAAACTGCTTCAAATCCAAAATATAATGGACAATCTATTCCGCTCATCATTACAATTTTAAATCCCCAAAAATAACTTTTTATACAATTAAATATTATTACACAAAATGGTATAAATGAAATTAACAACATAACCATATTCTCCTATAATTTTAATCTTTTTCAATAAAAAATTTATTGACTGTACTTATAAATAAAATCAAATACGAAATTGATACTAAAAATCCGCCTAAAACATCACTTGTATAATGAACACCTAAATAAATTCTACTTACACCGATGGCACAAATCAAAATGCTCAAAAGTACAATTGAAATCCATTTAACATATTTATTTTTTACATATTTATAAATTAAATATATTAGATATCCATAAAACGCCATACTTACCATAGAATGACCTGATGGGAAACTGTAACCTGTTTCTTCGATTATTCTAAATTCTGTGGGACGTGGTCTTTGTAATATTCTTTTTAATAGCCATGCTGTACCTCCTTAAGATGTTTTGGCGGAAGATTTCACGACCGTATCAGGATTATACGGCATCTTGAACCAGTTGTTGTAAACCGCTTCTGTGGTGCTTTCCGTTGTCTTGGACTTTACAAGACCTGTCGGCAAAGGGGTAGCTTTCAGCGACAGCTTTTCCGTCTTGACTTCCGTGCTTTCCTCCGTTGTTGCAGATTCTGTTGCAGGACGGGAAGCACTGCAGCAATACATCACATGACGGATATGGTGCTTATCGCCTAAGAACTCAAACATCAATGCAAACTGTGCAAGTTCCGTATCATTCTTTTCTACCAGAACACCGTTATTATCAAGGATTTCTCCTAAGATTTCAGTTGCAAATTCAGTTGTGATAAGGGCGATTTCAAGGTCACCTGTATATCCTGCATTGTTGTTGATGACGTAATAAACACCATTGTTCGCAAAGAAATTCTCTGCCTCGCCGTTTACGTCAATAGAAAGCGATACAGCACCGGGGAGATGTTTTGACGGACCATATGCAGGGACAGTTTTGTTGCCGTCAGGGTCTTCGCCCCATTCATTGATTTTTGCCCAGTAGACGTTCTGCAAACCGAATTTAACCTTGTTCTTCTTGTTCGTTGCCATATAGGTTATACCTCCATTTCATAAAGCACTTCATAGAGCTTTTCCGACTCTATCCAGACTTCTGATTTTGTGTAATAAATTTTGC